>ERZ1034952.6-NODE-6-length-217287-cov-231.265868_pt1 | contig 217287 bp, 193 predicted proteins | sample MGYA00520625_ERZ1034952 | MGnify/ENA primary metagenome ERZ1034952 (study PRJEB33766, sample SAMN09781773) | gut metagenome | biome: gut microbiome | host: Homo sapiens | place: Madagascar | study: EMG produced TPA metagenomics assembly of the PRJNA485056 data...
AGCGTTTTGTGAGGAACGTCACCCTTGTTGTAAACTAGGGTGACGGGAGTTTAGGGTTAACCGTAAGTCTGATCTGTTACTTCATGAGCGGTTACGTCAACAACATCTTTAATCATGCCTGGAAAAGCCTGATTTAACTGGGTCTGAATGCCCTCTTTTAAGGTTACGCCAACCATTGAACAACCTAAGCAACCACCAGTGAACTTAACCTTAACAATACCATCATCAGTTACATCAACTAACTCGACTGCACCACCGTGAGATGCTAATGATGGGCTTACTGTTGAATCGATAAATTTCTTTAAGCGATCAAATAAAGATGCATCATCTGGTAAGTCCTGTTTGTTTAAATTTGGAGCATGGAATGTTAATAAGTCCTCACCTTGCTCGTTTTTAGTTAAATCAATAACAGAATCATCTAAATACTCAGATACTGAACTGTCGATAACAATTTCAAAGCCTTTCATCTGGAAGTGCTCATCGTTTGAGGTGATGTACTCTTTAGGACAATATAAAATTCCACACTGCACACCAGGAGTGCCTACATTTGATGCTGTAAGACGAATAGCTAAGCCTTCCATCTTTTGTTTGTTGATGATATTTAAAAAATATTCTTGTGCTTTATCACTTACACTAATTTTACTCATAGGACCCTTTAAATTTGTGCCGAAATTTTCCTTTCGGTCTTTTGTTAATCGAAAATCAATTAAATTAATTGTATATGATTTTTGACTTTTTTCAGCTTTACAGAAAATAAATAAAAAAAATTTTCAAAGATGATAATAAATGATCGATTTATTTTTTAAAAAATATGCACAAATTTTCAAATTACGGTAAAATCACAGAGGTAACTATAGAAACCTGAGTCTCACTCAGATAACACGTGGAGAAAAAAATGAGCTTATTTGAAGAGCTTGATTTAGCTAAGTATGGTATCAGCGGTGCAGCTGAGATCGTTCACAACCCATCATATGAGACCTTATTCGCAGAAGAGACCAAATCAGGTCTAGAAGGCTACGATAAGGGCTTCCAGACTGAGATGGGTGCTGTAGATGTAATGACTGGTGTTTATACTGGTCGTTCTCCTAAGGATAAGTTCATCGTTAAGGATGACACCTCAAAGGATACTTTCTGGTGGACAACCGACGAGTTCAAGAATGATAACAAGCCTCTATCAACAGAGTCTTGGAATGAGTTAAAGAAGTTAGCAGGCAAAGAGCTATCAAACAAGAAGTTATACGTTGTTGATGGTTTCTGTGGTGCTAATGCTAACACCCGTATGGCAATTCGTTTCGTTGTTGAGGTTGCATGGCAGGCTCACTTCGTAACCAATATGTTCATCCGTCCTTCAGCTGAAGAGTTAAAGAACTTCAAGCCTGATTTCGTAGTTTTAAATGCTTCAAAGGCAAAAGTTGAGAACTACAAAGAGTTAGGTTTAAATTCAGAGACTGCAGTTGTATTCAACTTAACTGAGCGTATGCAGTTAATCCTGAACACCTGGTACGGTGGTGAGATGAAGAAAGGTATGTTCTCAATGATGAACTACTTCTTACCATTAAAGGGCATCGCTGCAATGCACTGCTCTGCAAATACCGATAAGGAAGGCAAGAACACCGCTATCTTCTTCGGTCTATCAGGTACTGGTAAGACCACCCTTTCAACAGATCCAAAGCGCTTATTAATCGGTGATGATGAGCACGGTTGGGATGATGAAGGCGTATTCAACTTCGAAGGTGGTTGCTATGCTAAGGTAATCAACCTATCAAAGGAAAACGAGCCTGATATTTGGGCAGCTATCAAGCGTGACGCTCTGTTAGAGAACGTAACTGTTGATGCTAACGGTAAGATCGATTTCACTGACAAGTCAGTAACCGAGAATACCCGTGTTTCATACCCAATTTACCACATCAAGAACATCGTAAAGCCTATTTCAAAGGGCCCTGCTGCTAAGCGCGTAATCTTCTTATCAGCAGATGCTTTCGGTGTATTACCTCCAGTATCAATCTTAGATAAAGAGCAGACTCAGTACTACTTCTTATCAGGCTTCACCGCTAAGTTAGCTGGTACAGAGCGAGGCATTACCGAGCCTACTCCAACCTTCTCATCATGCTTCGGTGCTGCTTTCTTATCATTACCTCCAACCAAGTACGCAGAAGTACTTGTTAAGAGAATGGAGCAGTCAGGCGCTAAGGCATACTTAGTAAATACTGGTTGGAATGGTACCGGCAAGCGTATCTCTATTAAGGATACCCGTGGTATTATCGATGCAATCTTAGACGGTTCAATCGATACTGCTGATACTAAGACCATCCCTGTATTCTCATTCAAGGTTCCAACAGCATTACCAGGCGTTGATTCTAAGATCTTAGATCCACGTGATACCTATGCTGATCCTTCACAGTGGGATGCAAAGGCTAAGGACTTAGCTGAGCGCTTCATCAAGAACTTCAAGAAGTTCGAAGCTTTAGGTGGTAACCTAGTTAAGGCTGGTCCACAGTTATAATCTGATTTTTAGATTAAACTGATACAACCCGGTGCATTCAATGTACCGGGTTTTTAAATTTATAGTAGGTGTTTATATGGGTAAGCCATTTATTACAAGAGAAGGTTATGATCAGCTTCATAAAGAATTGAATTATCTTTGGGAAGTTAAAAGACCTGAAATTACACAAAAAGTTAGTTGGGCTGCCAGTCTTGGTGATAGATCAGAGAATGCTGATTATCACTATAACAAACGTTTATTAGGTCAGATTGATAGGCGTATTCGTTATTTAAGACACTGTATGAATGACCTTCAGGTGATTGAGTACAATAAGCAACAGGAAGGTAGAGTATTCTTTGGAGCTTATGTTGAAATTGAATCTGACGATGATAGTTCAAAGTTACAAATCAGAATAGTAGGTTCAGATGAGATTTTTGGCAGATCAAACTGTATCTCTGTAGATGCTCCAATGGCAAGAGCATTACTTGGCAAGTCTGTAGATGACGATGCAGAGGTTGTTACTCCACATGGAAAGAGATTGTGGTATGTAAACAAAATTTCTTACCAAAAGCCAGAGTGGTTTGAAGAGCAACCTATTGTTGAGAATTCTTTAGCTTCAGATGACAACGAAGAAGTTGTAGTTGAAGAAATGTCTGAAGAAGAACAAAAGAAGATCGAACAGGAATACTTAAAGACTTTAGTTCAGGAAAACGAATAACGTCTTTGGGAAAAACGCTGATTCTGGAAAATACCTAGTTGTGGAAATAACATTTTTCCAAAATGACTATCTTAGGCTGAGACATTTACGCTCATGCCTAAGTTAAACTTGGGTCTACTGCTGTTGTACTTATTAGCAATAGCTTTAGAACTGTAACCTTCGCCTTTCTTTCTCTTATCTTCAGCATCCTGTGAATAAGATGCACCAGTTGATGAACCAAAAGAGCCACCTAAAGCTGCATTCATAGCTCCAGATGCTGTTACATTCTGGTTAAGACTTGCTCCTGATGCAGATGAACTAGAAGCTGCTTTACCACCACCTATACCTTTGGTTTCTTTGGTGTCTTCTTTCTTTTCGGTTTTAGCAAGCTCTTTTTTACTGCTTACTTTCTCTCCATTAGCTTTGATTAAAACATCTGTCTGTATGAAAAGACTTGAGTTAACAGGCGCTGTTTGAACACTACCTTGAGATACAGCTGCGTTATTAGCAGATTGGGCATTCTGATTGATTTGAGGGATGGTTTCGCGGGCCATACTATCCCTACGGGCTTCTTGTGCTGCATGAGGCACGCCCGCTGTAACTATGTTGCTAATGGTACTGGTTGCAATATCCATAGTTAACGCCAAAAAGATAAAAAACTACCTTACTTACTATATCGGAAATTTTACACTAAATTTTTAATTCTTAATTTTATGGATTATCAATTAGTTAGTGTTTTTTATGAAAATTCTGATAAGTTTTGATAATTCCTCACCTTCAGTTAAGAATGGCATATGAGCTGAATTTTGCAAAACAGCACACAAGTGATATTGAGGCTCCATGATTTTTGAAGAAATTTCCTGCTTAACAAGGCGGTCTTTAGCTCCAAAGATATGGAAGCAAGGTATCTTGAGATTGAAGAATGCTTCTCTATGATCTGAATAAGCCATTTTAAGCAGACCGTTTCTTAATACCTGAGGATCGATATTTCCCATCTTATCGCATGCTTCAAGGATGAATTGATTCTGCTCTTTGGTAAGAGATCCTCCTTGAGTTTGCATCTTAAAAAACAGCTTAATCGAGCGAATGTTACGTCCTTCATCAAAGAGCTTTAAGCATTTGAGAACGTATCTGTAGTCAAAACCAGGCCAATTAGGATCTGAAGGAAATCTTGGAGTACCACAAATAGAGATAAATCTTTTGATCTTTTTTTCTGTGTCAGCGTAACAGGCACAACTTGCTGCTAATGTACTTAAAGACCAAGAGATCAGAGTGCAATCTTTTGGAATTGAATTTAAGATTAGATTTGCTGTCTGTCGTGTGGAGATTGAAAACTGTTTTAATTCTTCAGATTTGCCATATCCAGGCATGTCTAACAGGATAACGTTATAGTCAGGAAATAACGAAACGAAAGGTTTTAAAAAGTTTGAATCAGTAGCCCAGCCAGGAGTAACAACTAATTTAGGTGCATTAGGATCACCATAGCTTGTGCTACCAAGTTTAAGATTATCTGTAATATTCATATATAAAGCGCTGCAAGTGCAGCGCTATCTTAAACTAGATGTTCTTTTCTTTGCGGTAAGCAATTAAGTCTTCGATTGAAAGACAGGTTAAGTCATGCTCCATAGCAAAGGTAGTTACACGTGGTAACTTTGCCATTAAACCATCAGGAGCACATAACTCGCAAAGAATACCTGCAGGAGCAAAGCCAGCTAAACGAGCTAAATCAACTGAAGCTTCAGTATGACCGTCACGCTCTAAAACACCACCTTTTTTAGCTACTAGCGGGAACATGTGACCTGGGCTTGCTAAATCTTCTGGATTACCATTTGGGTTGATTACAGCTTTGATTGCCTTTACGCGGTCTGGAGCGCTAACACCAGTGGTTACACCCTTAGCAGCATCGATAGAAATGGTAAATGCAGTGCCGTATACAGAAGTATTGTGTTCAACCATCATAGGTAAATTCATGCGCTTTGCCTGCTCTGGCTCAATACAAACGCAAACAATACCTGAACATTCTCGGATCATGAAAGCCATCTGTGCATCAGTTACAGTTTCTGCTGCATAAATTAAATCGCCTTCATTCTCTCTATCTTCGTTATCAACAACAAGTACACCACGACCTTTCTTTAAAGCAGCAATAGCAGCTTCAACACGATCATTTGCAGTGTGGCCGAAATTCTCTAACAGATTTTTAAAGCTCATTTTTACCTCATTACTTCTGTGAGTTGTTGCGGGCTTTTCCCATGATTTCTTTCATGGTCTTTACAGCCTCAGGCAAGCCTGTGAAAATTGCGCGAGCAATAATGCTATGTCCAATGTTTAATTCATTCATTTGTGGAATAGCAGCAATTGCAGCTACGTTATTGTAATTTAGTCCGTGTCCTGAATTTACACCAAGACCTACTGAGTCAGCATATGATGCCATCTCAGTTAAAACATTTAACTCTTCTTTAATTGTTTTTTCATTGGTTGCATTTGCATAGCGACCAGTGTGGAACTCAACAAATGGTGCACCAACTTTTACAGCGGCATCGATCTGCTCTTTTACAGGATCGATGAATAAAGAGCAAACAGTACCAACGTTATCTAACTTGTTAATTGCTTTCTCGATCTTATCCATATTTGATAGAACATCAAGACCGCCTTCTGTAGTAACTTCTTCTCTTCTTTCAGGTACCATACATACCTTCTGAGGAGCTACTGCAACAGCAATAGATAAGATTTCATCGGTTACTGCCATCTCTAAATTTAAAGAGGTTTTAACAGTTTCTCTGATGATTCTTACATCTCTGTCAGTGATGTGTCTTCTGTCCTCACGTAAGTGAGTAGTAATACTATCAGCTCCAGCAAGTTCAGCGATTGCTGCGGCAGTTACAGGATCTGGATAATTTGTTCCACGTGCATTACGAACTGTAGCAACGTGATCAATGTTAACACCAAGAAAAATAGGCTTCATTTTTATTATGTCCCAAGTTGAAACTTCACAATATTATAACTTGATAAAGATCAAATTTTTGCCTTTTTATGGTGTCTTTTCTATCTTTTTTTACATTTTTCATTTGTTATCTGTATCACAAGAGCTAGATCCAAAATTTCTTAATTAGGAATATTTCAGTTAAGATTAGAGTAAACATATACAAAAGCATCAATATTTAGACAAACAATAAAAAATTAAGTAATAAATAAAACCTTTCTTTGAGTGATCAAAGACTATTTTATGGAAGATTTGTTATGGCCAAAATTCTAAATTATGGTTCTTTAAATATTGATTATGTGTATGAAGTTCCTCATTTTGTAACCCCTGGTGAGACCCTTCAGTCAAAAGGTAGAAGTATCTTTGCCGGTGGTAAAGGTCTTAATCAGTCTGTCGCATTAGCCAGAGCTGGTGGTGATGTATATCATGCTGGTGCCGTAGGTAAAGCAGACGGACAGATTCTCATTAACGTACTTACTGAAAATAAGATCAACTCAGACTTCTTAAAGCAAAGAGATGAAGCTAGTGGTCATACCATTATTCAGGTAGATGATAATGGTCAGAACTGTATAATTCTATACGGCGGTTCAAACCAAACCATCACAACAGAGGATATAGATGAAACCCTATCTCATTTTGAAAAGGGCGATTATCTAGTTCTGCAAAATGAGACTAATAACATCGAGTGCATGATCAATAAGGCATACGAAAAAGGCTTAAAGGTTTGCTTTAATGTTTCTCCATATTCTGATGAATTATTGAAATTACCTTTAGGCAAATGCTCTTACCTGATTGTAAATGAGATCGAAGGTTCTTCAATGGTATCAAAGTCTGCTGATACTGATCCTTATGAGTTAATTGATGAACTTACAAAGAAGTATCCAAATTCTTCTTTTGTGTTAACTTTAGGTTCTCGAGGCTCAATCTTAAAACAGGTAGGATGTGCTCCTATTTCTTGTAAGTCTTTCAAGGTTCAGGCTGTAGATACAACAGCTGCAGGCGACACCTTCTTAGGTTATCTAATTACTAATTTAGCAACAGGTATGAATCCTGCGCTTGCTATTAAATGTGCAACAGCAGCATCAGCTTTAGCCGTACAGACAAAAGGTGCAACTCCTTCTATTCCAAAGGCTAGTGCTGTCTTAGATTTTATTAAGAAATCAAAAGTTGACGTTTTAGTAGATAAGCTTTAGGAGAAATAAAATGAAAAAGATTGGTTGCTTAAATTCAGACTTATCATACGTAATCTCAAAATTAGGTCATTTTGATACTCTCACTATTGGTGATTGTGGGCTGCCTGTACCTAAGGGAGTCCAAAGAATCGATCTTGCAGTTACATATGGCGTACCTGCTTTTGATGATGTATTTAAAGTTGTTGATGCAGAAGCTAAATTCCAAAAAGTAACTATTGCCTCTGAGGCAAAAGAAGCAAATTCAGCTTTTTATCAAAAGATCCACGAATGGGCTAAACTCAATGGAGTTGAGGTTGTAGAAGTACCTCATGAGCAGTTCAAAAAACTATCAGCATCAAGTGTTGCTGTAGTAAGAACTGGTGAGTGCAAGCCATTTAGCAATGTTATCTTAGAGTCAAATGTATCTTTCTAAGTCAGGTTTATTTCTTAAGGTCGTCTTTAACTAGATATGGATGATTCTAAAGAAAAACAACAGAAAATCCTGCCATTGTCATACGGACTGGGACTAGTCAAAGAATTAGTTCCAGTGCCTACTCATATCTTTAAATCAGACAACCACTACTATGAGAAGTTTGATAGAGATGAAGTCGATGAATGGAATGTCTTAAAGACGGACTATGAATTTAGAAAGAAGATCCTAAAAGAAGTCAAAGAAAAGAACCTTGTCATCATTAACGAAGAACAACCTGTATTATTTGGTGGTGTTAAGTGTACTGATAATCTACTTTTGGTGATAGGTCCTGTGGTTATTACTCAGGTTGATCAGAACTTTTGTAAGTTATACGCATTAAAGCATAAAGCAAACAATGTAAGTTTGTTTTACATTGATGTGAAAAAGTTAGCTTCAATTCTTCTGCTAATCTACAGTTCAATTACTGACAAGTACATATTTTTAAGTGACTTCTTAGATAAGAGCTTTTTAAATGATGAACTTTTAGAGTCTGCTCAAAAGCATGTTGCTAATATCTTTTCAAGGCAGTCCCTAACTAACAGACCTCATAACCCAGGTGTATTTGAAGATTCAATCAGATTATCTATAAAACAAGGTGACGTTGAAGGTTTGAAAAAAGCCCTAAACTCCATCTACGCAAGTATGCGTGGAACTCTTGCAAGAACAGAATTAAGATCAGCTAAAAACTTAGCAATAGTTGATATTACCATTGCCACAAGAGCTGCAATTGAAGCTGGGCTGAGCGTGGAAGAACTTTATGTTATCTCTGATGCATTTATCATGGAGGTTGAGGATTGCAAGTATCCTAGTGATGCAGCTGCGTTAGCCAGAGCCTGTGCTTTAAGATGTACTCAGATGGTGGCAAAACATAAACTAGATCTTGAACAAGGTAATTTGCTTTCACCTGTAGTTTTAAGAGCTTGCGACTACATTGACCGTCATCTATACGAAAAGTTTAATCTTGAGACAGTAAGTAACAAGCTAAAGGTAAGTTCAAGTTACCTCTCAAAGCTCTTTAAAGAAGAAAAGAAAATGACTCTAGGCGAGTACGCTAGACTTCGTAAAATTGAAGTTGCTAAAACTCTTCTTGCTACAACAGATAAAAGTATCTCAGATATCGCTTTAATGCTGTCATTTAATTCCCAAAGCCATTTCGGTCGCGTTTTTATTTCAATTCAGGGTGAGAGTCCTGCTCAGTACAGAAAGAACAATGCAATCCGCGATAATGTTCTTTAATCTAATAGTAATATTTTCTGATAATTGTCGGTAATTGTTCCTATCAAAAGACGGAATTTAATTTTTAACTGTATTCAAAAAAATATGGATTTTGGTGCTAAAAAAAATCAAATTTTCGTAAAAGCAAAATATAGCGTAGCTACTTTGGGAGTATTGTCACAAATAAAATAATTCTAAAAATAAAATAATGACAATAAAAATAGAATTTTGACAAAAATTACATTTACTTCTATCTATAATTTTTTATGTCAAATAAATATAAATCTGAAAAATATTCAGATTTAAAACATAAGAGAGATAGGAGTTTCCGATGAAGTTATCAAAATTCTGCGCATCAATTGCAATGGTAATGGCTGCTTCAACATTAGCATCTTCAGCAAACGCTGCAGATACTGCAAAACGTTTAAGCGGTGGTGGTTCAAATATTATGTACGTAATCACCCCATCACATTCAAACCCATTCTTTAAGACTGAGGCTGAAGTTGCAGCAAAAACTGCTAAAGATCTTGGTTATACCGTAAAAATGGTTTCACATGACGATAGCCCTGTAAAACAGTCAGAACTATTCGAAACTGCTATTTCTGATAAAGCAGCTGCAATTATCTGTGATAACGCAGGTGCAGATGCTACTGTTTCTGCTGTAAAGAGAGCTTATGACAACAATATTCCAACATTCCTGATTGACCGTGAGATAAATGAGCAAGGTATTGCTGTAGCTCAGATTGTTGCAAACAACTATCAAGGAGCTAAGGGCGCTGCTGAAGTATTCGTAGAAGAGATGGAAGAAGAAGGCGAATACGCAGAGTTATTTGGTATTGACTCAGATACCAACGCAAAGACCAGATCAACTGCTTTCCATGAGGTTATTGACCAATATCCTGATATGAAGATGGTTGCTGTACAGACAGCTAACTGGGATCAGAATATGGCTTACTCAAAGATGGAAACCATCTTACAGTCATATCCTAACTTAAAGGGGGTAATTTCAGGTAACGACAACATGGCTGTAGGTGCCGCTGCTGCTATTAAGGCAGCAGGTAAGACCTTAAAGATCATCGGTGTTGACGGTTCTAACGATGCTCGTGATGAGATCATCGCTGGTAACATGACCGCTACTGCAATGCAACCTGCTGCTCTAATTGCTGAGATGGCTGTAAAACAGGCTGATCAGTACTTAAAGACAGGCTCAACTGGTAAGAGCGAAAAGCAGCTTATTGATTGTGTAATTATCACCAAAGATAACGCTAAGAAGTTAAACAACTTCTCTATCTCCAAGTAAGTAAATACGGTGCGTCACGGTTCTGTGGCGCATCTTAAGTAAATTATAAAAAACTGTTTTTTAAGGACAGAAGGCTATTTTTGTCTCAAAAAAGGAGTTCATCATGTCAAAAAGTCGCATTGTAGGTGCTGTTATAGCTGTTTTTGTAGTGATTTATGCAGCATTGAGTGCAACTGTAGTAAAAGAAGGTCAGGAAGCTTCCTTAACAGGTGAAGTTGCTTTTGATCCAACCACTGTTGCAACTAAGTTCTGGGAAGAAAAATCTGCTGAGTATTTTGAAGCAAATGCGGTTGATTTAGCCCAGTTACTAACAGAGGCAAATGGTGATTTTTCAAGTGTTGCTGCTAAGTATGGTCACTATTCAATGGGAGATCAGGGCGAACTTTCATTCATCGTAAAAGGTACTGGTACTGTTGATTCTGTAAAGAACAAATTACGTTCAGGCTATATCGCATTTACCCTTGATGGAAATCTAACCGATGTTAAGACCAGATTACAAATCGGTCCTGTTTACAAAGGTTCTGCTGTTAGAGATTCAATTAGCTTAATTAGCTACAAAGATTACAAAAACCAAATTGAATGGGCTGAAGTATCAGTTGCATTTCACAACCTAATTACCAAGGAAATCTTAAGCCAGATTGATATGAATACCCTTGAAGGCAAAAAGATTGAGTTTACTGGTTGCTTTACGGTTGCAAGAGCAGATCTGCTCCAGATAACACCTGTAAAACTATCAGTTAAGTAGTGGGAGTTGACAATGAGCAACGAGAACGAAGAGATTTATTTACATGCCGAGAAGATAGACAAGATCTATCCTGGCACCAAAGCGCTTGATCAGGTTTCTTTCGATATCAAACGTGGCAAGGTAAATGTTCTTATCGGTGAGAATGGTGCTGGTAAGTCAACCTTGATGCGTATCATCGCTGGTATTGAAAAGCCATCAGCTGGCAAGCTTTATCTTCAGGGAAAAGAAGTTGAATTTAATTCAACAGTAGATGCAAGAGCTCACGGTATTGCCATCATTCACCAGGAGTTATGCCTATTCCCTAATATGACAGTTTTCCAGAACCTGTTTATGGCATCTGAGCGAACCAAAGGTGGTGTCTTAGATGATGCTGAACACAGAAAGTTAGCAAAACAGGTTTTAGCAAGACTTAACTATCCAATCGATCCTGACACTATGGTGGGTGATCTACGCGTAGGTCAGCAACAGATGATTGAGATTGCAAGAAATCTTCTGATCCCAAATCTTAAGATTTTAATCATGGATGAGCCTACATCATCACTGTCAGAACAGGAAGTTGATGTGCTGTTCAACATCATGAGAGAACTTACTGCAACAGGTATTTCTATTGTGTACATCTCTCACCGTCTAGAAGAGTTAATGCGTATCGGTGACTTCGTAACAATCTTCCGTGACGGTAAGTTAGTTGCAGATGCTGCAGTAAAAGACATTGATGTGCCATGGATTGTTAAGCAGATGGTAGGCGAAGGTAAGAGCTACCCTAAACGTGATGTTGCTGTTGATTGGGACAAGCAAGAGAACGTTTTAGAGGTAAAAAACTTATCTCTTCCAAAGAACGGTGGTGGTTACCTACTAAACAATGTTTCTTTCAACCTAAAGAAAGGTGAAATCTTAGGTATCTACGGTCTTCTAGGTGCAGGTAGAACTGAAATCTTTGAATGCATCATGGGTATGAGACCAAACCATACTGGTGACATCATTTTGAACGGCAAAAAGATTGAGATTCAATCTGTAGCTGATCAGATTGATAAAGGTTTTGCTTGGCTTCCTGAAGATAGACAGAGAGAAGGTTTGGTTCAAACCATGAGCATCGCTAAGAATATTGCTCTGTCAAACATCGGTAAGTACACCAATCCTTTAGGCCTTATTGATAAGAGCAAGGAAGATGCAGCCGAAGCTGAAATGATTAAGGATGTTCATATCAAGGTAGCTGATAAGGATCTTCCAATTCTATCTCTATCTGGCGGTAACCAGCAGAAGGTTGTTTTTGCAAAAGGTGCTTTGACTAATCCTCAGATCATGCTTTTGGATGAGCCTTCACGAGGTATTGATATTGGCGCTAAGACAGAAATCTTCCACCTTATTTACCAGTATGCAAAGAGAGGTGTTTCTTTACTAGTTATTTCATCAGAACTTGAAGAAATTATCGCTATTGCAGACAGGATCTTGGTTCTATCAAACGGTATTAAGACAGCAGAGTTAACCGGTGATGATATTACTCAGGACAACTTGGTAAAAGCTTCATACATGGGGCATAAAGCAAACTAAGGTATTTGGAGAATTAAAAAATGAATAAAAATGATGTAATCATGACAATCCTTAAAGGTCGTACCTTAATTGTGCTGACCTTGTTAGTAATCTTTTTCTCATTAGCTAGTGAATCTTTCTTTACTAGCCAGTCATTACTGTTAATTGCAAAGCACGTAGCTTTATACGGTATCTTAGGTATCGGTATGACCTATGTGTTGGTAACTGGCGGTATTGATTTGTCAGTAGGATCTGTAGTTGGTCTGTCTGGCATGGTAGCAGGTTTACTTATCAATCATGGTTTTACCATCTTCGGTTACACCATCTACTTCTCTGTTCCTGTAATTGTTCTGATTGCTGTTGCAATCGGTGTAATCGTAGGTGCGATTAACGGTCTTATCATCACCAAGTTTGCAGTAGCTCCATTCATTGCAACCTTAGGCATGATGTACATCGCTCGTGGTGCTGCAAACTTAACTTCAAACGGTGCAACCTTCCCTAACCTAGTTGGTAAAGAGGCATTAGGCAACACTGGTTTTGAAATCTTTGGTCGCGACCTTGGTGGTTTCCCTGTTGCTGTAATGATTCTGATTGTGATTGCAATTATCGCTGCAGTAATCCTACGTAAGACCCCATTTGGATGGCACATCTTAGCAATCGGTGGTAACGAGCGTGCAGCTAAGTTATCAGGTGTTCATGTAGATAACGACAAGATCTACGTATATATGTTCTCTGGTGCTTGTGCAGCTATCGTAGGTATCATCGCAACTTCTCAGTTAGTAGCATCTCACCCAATGACTGGTAACACTTGGGAAATGAATGCTATCGCAGCTGCAGTATTAGGCGGTACTTCCCTGATGGGAGGTGTTGGTACCATCGTTGGTACTGTTATCGGTGCCTTCATCATCGGTGTTATCTCAGACGGTATGGTTATGTGCGGTGTTTCTGAGTTCTGGCAGATGATTATCAAGGGCTTAGTAATCGTATTAGCTGTAATCATTGACCAGTATCAGCGCGCTCTTCAGGCTCGTATGGCACTACAGGCACGTAACGAGAATAAATAAGGGGGATTTAGAGGATGTTCTTTAGAGAAAAAGGCGAGGCCATCCTCGCCGCCCTAAGCGGAAAGGTTATATCAATTGCTGATGTTGATAGCCCTATTTTTGCAGGAAAGGTTGTAGGTGACGGTGTAGCAATTATTCCTACAGATGATACAGCGCTATCACCTATCTCTGGAGTGATTTCCTTTGTAGGAGAGCAAAAGCACTCATTTGGTATTACAGGTTATGACGGAGTGGAGATTTTAATCCACTTAGGAATAGGCACTGTAGCTTTGAATGGTGAAGGCTTTGAACCTATGGTTTCAAAAGGAGATCAGGTAGTAGCAGGACAACCTATCTGTAAGGTTAACTGGGAGACTGTAAAAGCTCACAACATGGATACAACATCTCCTGTGATTATCACATCAAGCTCAATGGATAACATTAAGCGTTTAACTATCACAGAAGGTCAAGTACAGGCTGGTAAGTCAGTTTGCATGAGATACATAAACAAATAATAAAACTACATAGTTAAAAAACTATAAGGAAAGGCATCATGACAGCTCATATTAAATTAGGTTTTGTTCCAACTCGCCGTAGTGTTTTTAGTGCTCCAGATGCATTGAAATATCGCGATTTGACAGCAAAAAGATTGACCGAATTGGGGGTCGATTTTGTAGATATCACTGATATCAATGACGAAGGTCTTCTATTTGCAGATGAGGACGTGCAGAAGATTGCTGATAAATTCCGCAAAGAAAAGGTAGATGGCATTATTTTAGCTCACTGCAATTTCGGAACAGAGTATGTCTGCGCAAGATTGGCAAAAGAACTTAACTTGCCAGTTCTATTGTGGGGACCTTTAGATGAGCGTCCACTTCCTGATGGAAGACGTTTACGTGACACTCAGTGTGGTCTTTTTGCTACAGGCAAAGTGTTACGCCGTTTCAATGTCAAATTCACTTATTTAACTAACTGCAGATTATCAGATCCCGTATTTGAGCGCGGTATTCATGACTTTGAAGCAGTATGTAACGTTGTAAGAACATTTAGACATATCAGAATTCTACAGATGGGCCCACGTCCATTCGATTTCTGGACAACTATGTGCAACGAAGGCGAGTTATTGGAGAAGTTCAATATTCAATTATCACCTATTCCTTTATCTGAGTTAGTTGCAGAAGTTCGTCGTATTGAAAAGGCAAATGAAGCTCAAGAGGAATTACAGTTCTTGCAAGATAACACTGTAATTAAGATTGCAAAACCTAAGGTAGCAACAGTTGCAGCTTTAGCTCATGCCATGAAGAATCTTGTGGATAAGTACGGTTGTAATGCAGGTGCAATTCAGTGCTGGACTGCTCTGCAGGGTGAGCTTGGCATTATGCCATGTGCAGCTAATGCAATCTTAAATGACATGGGTATTCCTGTTGTATGTGAGACCGACATCCATGGCGCTATCACCGCATTATTAGCAGAAGCTGCTGTAATGAACAGAAGCAGGGGCTTCTTTGCTGACTGGACCGTTCGTCATCCTGATAATCCAAATGGAGAGTTATTACAGCACTGTGGTCCATGGCCATTCTCTGTTGCTAAAGAGAAGCCTGAACTTACCTGCCCAATTGCTTTCCCTGATGAAGGTTCTTTATCAGCAGAGGCAAAATCAGGAAACAAACTTACCTTAACTCGTTTTGATGGTGATAACGGTGAGTACTCATTACTTTTAGGTAATGCTAAGAGTGTTGAAGGACCAAAGATTTTAGGTACCTACATGTGGGTTGAGGTTGAGAACATTAAGCGTCTTGAAGAGAAGATTGTTACCGGCCCATATATCCACCACTGTGTAGGTGTTTATGAGAATGTTGTTCCAGTTTTATATGAAGCTTGTAAGTATATCGGCATTAAGGCTGATTTATATGACCCTATTGAAGAACAGGTTAAAGCTTATCTACGTGGAGAATAAAAATGAAAGAGTTAAAGAAATTAGCTTATAAACTACGTCAAGACGTAGTTGACATGATTGTAAATGGTAAAGGCGGTCATATCGGTGGTGATATGTCTGTTATGGATACTTTAGTTACTCTTTATTTCAAAGAGATGAATATCTCAGTAGATAACTTCAATACTAAAGATCATGACCACTTTATTATGAGTAAAGGTCACTCTGTAGAAGCTTTATATGCAGTTTTAGCAGAAAAGGGATTCTTCCCTATTGAAAGAGTATTAAAAGAGTTCAGCCAGTTCGGCTCAATGTTCATCGGCCACCCAAATAACAAATTACCTGGCATTGAAATGAACTCTGGCGCTTTAGGTCATGGTTTACCAGTAGCTGTTGGTATGGCAATTGCCGAGCGCATGAACAAGAGCAAGAACCGTGTTTATGTGGTTATGGGCGATGGTGAGTTAGCTGAAGGCTCTGTATGGGAAGGCGCAATGTCTGGTGCTAACTACAGACTGGACAACCTATGCGCAATTATTGATAGAAACCGTCTACAGATTTCTGGATCAACTGAAGATGTTATGGCTTTAGATGATTTACACCGTAAGTGGGATTCATTTGGCTGGCATGTAATTGATGTTGACGATGGTAATGATATTGAAAAATTAGCTCGTGCATTCGAAGAATCTCGAATGGTTAAAGGCAAGCCTAGCGTATTGATTGCAAATACTATCAAGGGTAAAGGATCTTCTGTAATGGAGAATAAGGCAGCATGGCATCACCATGTACCTTCAGCAGAAGAGTATGAGCAAATCAAGAAAGACTTAGCAGCAAGAGCATTGGAGGATTAGTTATGACAAACATTGCAAATAAACAAATGATCTGCAACGTATTGATGGATGCAGCTAAAACAGATAAAGATATCGTAGTTCTTTGCTCTGATTCACGAGGAAGTGCTTCTGCTACTCCATTTGCTAATGCTTTCCCTGAGCAGTTTGTTGAGGTCGGTATTGCAGAGCAGGATCTTGTTGGTATTGCAGCTGGTATGGCTCGTTGCGGTAAGAGAACTTTCCCTATGTCACCAGCTTGCTTTATCGCAGCTCGTTCATACGAGCAGTGTAAGGTTGATGTTGCTTACTCACATACTAACGTAAAACTAATCGGTATTTCAGGTGGTGTAAGTTATGGTGCTTTAGGTATGAGTCATCACTCAGCTCAGGATATTGCCTGCATGAGTTCAATTCCTGGCATGAGAGTTTATCTACCATCAGACTGCTATCAGACTAAGAAACTGATGGAAGTTTTAGTAAAAGATAATGAGCCAGCTTACATCCGCGTAGGCCGTAATGCGGTTGATCCTGTTTACTCAGAAGACAACACTCCATTTGAAATGGATAAAGCAACCTGGGTTTGCAAGGGTGATGATGTAGCAATCGTAGCTTGTGGCGAAATGGTTCTATATGCAAAGAGAGCAGCAGAACTTCTAAAGGCTAAAGGTATTTCAGCTACAGTTCTTGATATGTACTGTGTAAAGCCTTTAGACAAAGATGCTGTAATTGAAGCTGCTAAGAATGCTAAAGCTGTAATTACAGTTGAAGAGCACTCACCTATTGGTGGCTTAGGCTCAATGGTAGCTCAGGTTGTTTCAGAGAGTTGTCCTCGTAAGTGCATTACCATGGCTTTACCTGATGCTCCTGTAATTACTGGTAATTCAAAGGAAGTATTTGAGTACTACCACTTAACCGCTGAAGGCATTGCAGCAAAAGCAGAGGAAGCATTACATGGCTAAGGATGACTTAGTCCTTGGTATTGATCAGAGTACGCAGGGTACTAAAGCCCTGCTCTTTGACGGTGAAGGCAGAATGCTCGATATTGAGACTCTGCCTCACAGACAGATTATTAACGATCTAGGTTATGTAGAACATGATTTAAACGAGATCGGTAAGAATGTCATTGCTGTCGTAAAAGCTCTGCTCGATAAGGACTCTAATAGAAAGAACAAAGTAAAAACAGTTGGAATCTCTGTACAGCGTGAAACTGTTGGCGCTTGGAGAAGATCTTCTTTAAAACCTTTATACAATGCCATTGTGTGGCAGTGTGCTAGAGGTGCTGCTTTTGTAGCTAAAGATGAGGTTAAAGCAAAAGCTAATAGAGTTCGTGAGATCACAGGATTAGAGTTATCAGAGTATTTTTCAGCAGCTAAGATCACCTGGCTTGTTGACAATGTTCCTGAGTTTTTAAAAGCAGCATCAGAGCATGATCTTTGCATCGGTAATATAGATTCATTTTTGATTTCTTACTTAACTCATGGAAAGAGTTTTGCAACAGAACCATCAAATGCATCTAGAACCCAGCTTATGGATCTGAAAACTCAACAGTGGTCAAAAGAGTTATGTGATTTATTCAAAGTACCAGTTGATGCTTTGCCTCCAATTTTAGATTCAGATACTAATTTTGGAGAAACAGATTTTGATGGCCTATTGCCTCATGCAATACCAATCCATGCTGCAATAGGTGACTCTCAAGGTGCTTTATTCGGTCATGGTTGCCTAAAGAGTGGTCAGGTAAAGACTACTTATGGAACCGGTTCATCCATCATGATGAACTCTGGGGACAGTGTATCAAGCTGTTTACATGGTGTAGTAAATTCTGCTGCTTGGCGTCGTGCTGGCAAGAGAACATACGTTCTTGAAGGTAACATCAACTATTCAGCTGGCATCATTAGTTATTTAAAGGATGATTTAAAGTTAATTAAGTCTCCATCAGAGACTGAGGCTTTAGCAAAAGCGGCTAATCCTCATGATAAATGCTATTTCGTACCTGCTCTATCAGGACTTGGTGCTCCATACTTTAATGGAAATGTAAGAGGTTCTATTTTAGGTATGAGTAGAGTTACAGGTAAGAATGAAATAGTTCGTGCTGCTTTAGATTCAATCGCTTATCAGGTGACTGATGTCCTAGATTTAATCAGAAAGTCATCAGCTGTTCCAGTAACTGAGCTTAACGTTGACGGTGGTGCTACTAAGAATAGATACCTGATGCAAATGCAATCTGATTTATGCAGATTACCTGTAAAGGTTCCTACTGATGCAGAACTGTCAGGAAAAGGCGCCGCTTTCATGGCAGCTATTGCTCTGGGCATATATGACGAATCAATCCTCAATGAGGAGAGTGTGTCAAACAGCTATACTCCTGTAAGTGATGAGTCTGTATGTCAAGAAAAGATTAAGTCTTGGCATAAAGCAGTACAGGCTGCGATAGCTTACGGTATTTAGTATAGTTGTAGTTTTTCGAATTTTATTGTTTGTCTATATTGATGCTTTGTGCATGATGTTTGGGCGCAGAATGAAATATGTCTGCGCCTATTTTTCAAATGAGAGGATACACAATGAATGAAGTAAACCCATTATGTCAAATTCTCAAAATCTTACACAGAAAACCATGTTCTCAGGTAGAACTTTGTGAACAGTTAGGTTTTTCAAAGTCTCATATGCACAAGTTGGTGTCTAACCTTGTAACACCAGGAATTATAAAAAGATCTGATAGTCAGGAGTATGAGCAAGAACAAGGTCGTCCTCGTCAAAAATTAACTATTACCCATAATCTTCAATACTGTTCAGTCTTAGTAATCCATACCTCATGGAAGTTTAGAGCTTACCTTTTAGCCTATGGTTTAACTGAGGAGATTGCTTATAAGGATTTGCCTCAAACTGATTCAGCATCAGTTTTTATAAAAGAGCTAAACGACTGTATAGATGAGTTCACTAAACTCTATCTTAGTGATAAAAAATCAATTCTCTCAATTGTAATTGCAACACAGGCTACCATTGAGCAGGGTGAAAACGGTATTATGTACCGAAACAACCTCTTAAAAGATGAAAATATTACCTTTGCAAAGAAGCTAAGAGAAGCAATCGGTATTAGATGCTTTGTCTACAACTATGCTTATGGTCATATGTTGTCCTTGTTGCATGCGAAAGATCTGAATACCGATAATGCTATGGTCCTGTCTTGTGGTGAAGGTTCGGTAGCTTTAGGTATCTTTTTAAATAATCAGCTTCTATTAGGCAGAAATAATTCATTTCCTGAATGTTCTCATCTCCCTTTTAAATATGGATTTGAAAAATCATTAGGTGAGTTTGGAGAACATACAAAAGAAGCTTTACTTTTTGCAATCAACGCAATTGCTCCTATATACAACATCAATCATGTGATCTTAGCTGGCAGCTGTTTTGACAATCATTTAAACATCATTTATCAGGCATCTTTAGAGCTTAAAGAGCAAAAAGATCCTCTCTTACAAAAGATCCTGCTTGAATATCGAGGACAGGAAATTGAACAGCATTTTCTAGAGCTTGTTTATTTGAGTTTTGATTCCTTAGTAGAAGTGCTAAATCCTCAAATGCAAAAGAGAAATCTTGAGGATCTGGTCAAATCAATGGAAGCTTATTAGGTCTTTTAATAAGCAGTGCCGACATGTCTTTGATAACTCAAATGTGATTTATATCAAGTTTATCTTGGTATTTAGTTCGCTGAAAAACAATTATGATCGATTCAAAATTTTATTGATTCGATCATTTCTATACTTACCATAACAAAATTACTTAAACCTTTTGAGGCAAGATATATGAATACAACAACTGAAAAATTATCTTTCAGAGAAAAATTCTGTTATGGCTTAGGTGATGCCTCCATGAATATTTTCATGGGCTTTACCATGATGTTTTTAACAATTTTCTACACAGATGTATTTAAGTTAAATCCAGCTGTGATGGGTACTTTATTTTTAGCAGTTAGATTTATTGATGCTATCTCAGATCCTTTATGCGGAATGATTTCAGATAGAACTAAATCTGTAAGAGGTCGTTATCGTCCTTGGTTACTATTTGCTGCTATCCCTTATGGTGTATCTTGTGCTGCTTTATTCTTCAGTCCTGATTTATCAGAGACTGGTAGAGCAATTTATGCTTACATTACCTATATATTCTTAACCTTATCAGTTACCTGCGTGATGGTTCCTTATGTTTCTTTATTAGGTGCTATTTCGGATGACTCACAGGAAAGAATTTCAATCAATACCATCAGATTCCCTCTAAATAAGATTGCCTACATTGTTTGCTCATTATTCGTACCAGGCTTAATTGCAATGTTTGACAATGAGGTTATCGGTTACCGTTGTGTAATGGCAGGCTTAGGTGCAACTTGTGCAATCTTAGTTCTGTTATGCTATGCAAATACTAAAGAGCGCGTTAATACTCCTATTGATAATTCAATCTCTTTCTTTACACAGATTAAGTTAATGTTCAAAAATGAACAGGCTCTTATCATGTGTTCAGGTCAGCTTTTAGTAATGATTGTTAACACCTTAAAGTTTGGTGCTGCAGCTTACTTCGTTAAGTATGTTATCGTCGGAGGTAATGATATTTTAGCAACCATGTTAACCTCTGGCTCCGTAGCTGGTGTTATCGCTCCTTTCATTGCTAACTACATCTTAAAGAACCGTTTAATGAAGAGATCTTCATTCTTAATGTTGTCACAGATCTTAGCTGGTATTTTCATGGTGATTATGGGGGTAATTGCAACTGATAGCGTAATCGTAAATGTTGCTCTATTCTTCCTATCATTACTAGCTGGTGAATTAGTTGGTGTTCTAATCTGGGCATCTGTTGCAGATTGCTCTGACTACCAGTACTACAGAGATCATGTTCGTATCAACGGTATTTTAAGTGGTGGTATGCTGTTTGCTACCAAGTTAGGTTTAGCTTTAGGTGGTGCTTTATTAGGTTATATCTTAGCTTTCTATGATTACGATCCTGATAAGGCTGCTGAATCAGTAACTGATTCTCAGAAGTTCTGCTTCTTCTTACTGTTTGCAATCTTACCTGCAGTATTCTCATTCTTAGCTGCTATCGTCTTCAAGTTCTATAAGTTAGAAGCTGATGTTTGCGATAAGTACAAAGAGTTAAATGCAAAAGAAGCTAATAACTAAGGCTTGGAGAAGGTAAATGAAACTTCATACTGAGAATAAAAAGTTAGTAAATGAAAAAGGTGAAATCTTCTTCTACACAGCTGATACTGCTTGGGAATTATTCCATAAGCTAAGCTTTGATGAGGCAAAGTTCTTCATCGATAACAGAGCAAGAAAAGGCTTTAATGTTATTCAGGCAGTAGCTGTAGCTGAGTTAGATGGTCTTCATACTCCAACTAAAGCTACAAATGAATTACCTTTTTCAAATCTTGATACTCTAGAAGTTAACGATAATTATTTTGACTATGTTAGAAAGGTTATCGAGTATGCAAACTCAAAAGGGATCTTTATTGCTTTAGTTCCTATGTGGGGCTCATATTTTGTATCAAATCCAGAGTGGGGCGGAAAAGTAGCTCCAGTGTTTGATGCTGATAAGGCTTATAAGTTCTTAACTTATTTGAGTAAGAAATTAAATGGAACCGATTTAATTTGGATCTTAGGTGGTGACAGACCTTATATTACTGATGAGTCAAAATCTGTAATCGTAAATATGGCAAAGGCTATTCGTGAACAGGTAGGTCATGATCAGCTAATTACTGCTCATACCCAAGGGGGTAGATCAATTCATGATATGTTAGACCCATATGATTACTTAGATTTTATCACCTGGCAGTCAGGTCACATGGGTGAGTGCTATCCTTCATGGAGAAATACTAAGTCTGATTATGAAAGACTAGATATCCCAGTACTTGATGCTGAGCCATGTTACGAATCTCATCCAATCATGAATGAGTATTCATTTACAAGAATGGATTGTGGCTCAAGATTTACTGACTTCCATGTAAGACGTTCTGCTTACTGGTCAGTATTCTCTGGCGGTTGTGGCATAACTTATGGTTGTTATGGTATTTGGCAGATGAGACAGCCTGAGGATGATAACAAGGTAATTCCAGAGAGTGCAGCATCTGCTTATAAGAATGACACCATTCCATACTGGTATGACAGTGTTGATTTCCCAGGCTCTGCCCAAATGGGATATTTAAGAAAGTTCATTGAATCATTACCAAATAATAAGACAATTTGTCCTGATGATTCTTTGATTTTATCAGATAACTCAAATGGCAGTGGACACATGGCAGCATTAACTAATAAAGAAAATTCTTTTATTGCTGTATATGTCCCTGAACACACTCACTTATGCGTGGATATTACTAAGTTTGATGGTAAGGGATTTGATATTTATTGGTATGACCCAAGATACAATGTTAAGAACTTCTTATCTTCAGGCAGTAGTGAAACCAAGTTCTTAAATATAACTTCTCCATTATCAAATAATGACTATGTCTTATTGCTAATAAAGCATAGTTAACAACTAATCTTGTTTCTTAGTTTGCCACTGTCTTCTGTTAAAGATAGTGGCATTTTAATTTTAAGCTTGAGATTATTAGATTTTTAGAGCGTTTTCTTTAACTCTTAAAATAATCACTGTAGCCAAGATCATGGTAGAGAAGATCCAAATTACAAGAGAGTTCTGCAGACCAATGTAATCTCCTAACCATCCTACAAATACTGATAAGGCGTAACCAATACCAAAGGTAAAACCTAACATCATTGATGTAGCAAAGGAATCAGCATGAGGTAACAGCTTTTGTGCCCAAACAATAGCAGGAGGAGTAGCACCATAAAGACCAATACCTGCTAAAAAGATACTTATGTATGAGATAAGTGAATCATCTGCTTTGTACAGGAAGATTGCCATCATAACAATAGTTAAAGAGTATGAAGCTACAATCAGAGTCTTTAATTTAAATTTAGTTGAAATACAACCAACTAACATACCACCGGTTGCAGTGCCGATTAAAAGAACCATTAATACTGAAGATGCACTTACTGATGAAATTCCTTTTGAGGTATACAAAAGAGGAATAAAAATCACCAAAGAACAGTAGCAAACAGCTCTCAAACCAATTGATGACACTAACATTAAGAAAGGCTTATTAGTTACAATCTTTTTTACAGAAATAATTTGAGCAGCATTCTCTGGTTTTGGCTTTGAGTACAAGCCTCTTTTGAAGAGTAATAAAGTCGTAGCTACGGGAATTACAGCTAGATAAATGATCTCTTCTTTAGTGAAGTGCTCTAGATACAAGGCTGTGATAAATGGAGCTATAGCAAAACCTACGTTACCACCTACAATAAACAAACTTGTAGCTAAAACTTCTTTTCCTTTAGGCGCAATGATAGGGACCATACCTCCAGCAATAGGGTGGAATCCTGATGAGCAAATTCCTGATAAGAAAATAATGATCACAAGTATCCATGCTGAAGAGCATAGTCCTACAGCACTTGCTAAAACGCCACCTGTAATAATGGAAACAGGCAATAAGATTCCAAGATTATGTTTATCAGCTGCAATTCCAATAGGAGCCTGTAAGAAAGAAGCACTGACCTGGAAAATCATATAAAGCAGGCCACACTGAGAGTAAGAAAGGCCAAACTTTAAAGCCAAAATTGGCAGTAAAACAGGTAATAGGTTGCAATAAAAGTCGCCTACAAAATGACTCCAACTAGCGACTGCGATATTGCCCCAGCCTCTCTTTGGAGCCGGAATAGCATTTAAATCCATTTTTAATCTTCTATCAAAACGTCTTCTTAAATTACTTAGAAATTATCTGTTATTGCGAAATCTTGTGCAAAATTGCGTTTAATTCTTCTTTTGAAAAATCATACTTCTTACCGCAATGCTGACAGGTCATAGAAGTACCACCGTCTTTTTCAATTAAATCTTTTAATTCATTTGGATTTAACTGTGATAAAGCTTTTTCACATCTTTGTTTTGAACATACACACTGGAATTTAACTTCATGCTGTCCAAATACTTTTACCTCTTCGTGGGCAAATAGTCTTGATAAAGACTCTTCTAAAGGAAGGTCGAATAATTCTTTTGTACTTAGAGTTTCTGTAAGTACAGATAAGTGATCTAAAGACTCTAAATTATTCTTTATCTCAGGAATAATCTGGAGCATTACACCACCTGATTGAACAGTATCCATATCTGTTTTTATAAAGAATCTTGTAGGTAACTGCTGAGACTCTTTAAAGTAGTCTTCAAGTGTTGCACTGATTGATTTAGGATTGATTGCAACAATACCTTGCCATTTAGGTCCGTCTTTAGGGAATACTGATAGAACTAGAACAGAGTCTTTTCCGCAAAGCTCTCCTAATGAAGCATTATCTTCAATTGCAATGCTTTCATTTAATGAAGCAGAGCCATAAAAAGATAGATCCTGTCTGATGTTAATCAGGGCGTATTTTAATGGTGAAGAATTGCTTCCTCTTAACTGTACCATGATTTCAGAACCATCTTTTAGTGTGGCAGCAACAAGTACAGATGCTACAGCTAATTCCATCATGGTCTTTTTCAGACAGCTAGGATAGTCTTTGTGTAATAACTCTTCAAAAGGAGTTTTTAACTTAACGATCTCGCCTCTAACACCGTGATTGTCAAATAAGAATCTTTCTACACTGTTGTTTTCAAAAGTTTGCATCGTATTACCATCCATATTTCATACTAATTAGAGCGCGCCTTTCTTTTTTATTTGGCTTTTCATCAGGATGAGGAGCCAAAAGTGCATTTATCTTTATTTGCTCTAATTGTTTTTCTCTTAATTTAATACTTTCTTCTGTTTCTTGATATAGAGTTTGGGCTTGTACAGCAGGTCCCCTTACATCAGAAATTTTAAGGATCTCAACTTCTTTTCTGACATTACCTTGAAGAATCTTAACTAATGCTCCTATTTCAACAGTTCTAGAAGGTTTTGCTTTGACTCCGTTATAGTCAACTTTTCCTCCTTCTATCATTGATCTTGCAATGCTTCTAGTTTTGTAAAAGCGGGCTGCCCATAACCATTTATCTAGGCGAACCTCTTCTTGTGCATTATTTTTAGGCATTAATATCTTTCCTTCTGTCATGAAGAAATTTATCTTTTCTAGTGCTAAAGTATAACAATGAATTATAAATAAATGGCGGTATATATGGATCTTTCTGCTTTAAAAAAACAAACACCAACTATTCTTTCTAAAAGGAGAGAAAAAGTATCTAACTTTTTTACTGTAGAACAGCTAGATCTTCAGTTTTCTAATAATAAGAAAATGACATATGAACGCTTAGCTGGCGGAAACGGTGCTATCTTGGCAGTACCTTTTGATGGAAAAGATTTTTACCTTACATCTGAATATGCCTGTGGTTTTGAAAGATACGAATTAGGCTTTGTTAAGGGAAAAATAGATAAAGGGGAAGCTCCAAAAGAAGCTTGCAACCGTGAGTTAAAAGAAGAAATTGGTTTTGGAGCAAAGACTGTTAGAACTTTAAGAAATGAAATGACTGTAGCTCCAGGCATGTTGCAGTTAAAGATGTATACCTTCTTATGTATGGATCTTTACCCAATGCAATTAGAGGGGGATGAGCCAGAGCCAATTAACATTATCAAAGTAAGCCCAAGAGAAGCTAAAGATTTAATTTTTGACATTGATTCTCCATTGACTGAAGCAAGAGCAATCTCCTCTTTGACCTTAGCAATGAACAAATTAGGCATGTTGTAAAATAAGCTAACACTTTTTTGCACACGTATGTGGCAAAACAAGAGTTTTTTGTGAGAAAATGTCATTTTCTAGCAAGTTGATATTAATTTGCTATTATTGTTAATTGACAGAATTCCTTCTGTTTAAGTTTTTAATTTTTATTTGCAAGGTTTATTACTTTGCCCGTCGCATGGGAGCTTGTGATGCGTCACTTATTAACAGGCTTTGAATTTAGCCAGGACGAATATTTAGACATTTTAGATACTGCTGCTGCAATGAAGAAAGATCCTAAGAAGTATAACCAGGTTCTTGCAGGTCGGAGTGGAGCTATCATGTTTGAAAAGCCTTCCCTGAGAACTAGAACAACTTTTGAGTTGGCTTTCTATCGTTTAGGCGGACATGGTGTTTACCTTGATTTAAAAAATGGCGAATTAGGCCACAGAGAAACAATTGCAGACTACTCACGTAACTTATGCCGTTGGGTAGATTGCCTTGTTGGTCGTGTATTTGCTCAGAGCACTTTAGAGGAATTAGCTAAATACGGTTCAGTTCCTGTAATCAATGCTTTATCAGATCTTTACCACCCAGCTCAGGCTATGGCTGATTACTTAACCATCAGAGAGCACTTAGGCAAGATTAAAGGCGTTAAGGTTGCTTATGTTGGTGATGGTAACAACGTAACCAATTCATTATTTGTTGCGGGTGCTATTTTAGGTGCTAATGTTACATGCTTTAGCCCAGAGAATTGTTCACCTGACGCAGCTGTATTCATCAAAGCAAATGAAATTGCTAAGAAGAATGGTTGCACCTTAGCTGTTGAAAATGACATCAGCAAGTTAAAAGATTTCGACGTGATTTATACAGATACTTGGGTATCAATGGGTGACAATACTCCTCTTGATACTGTAAGAAAGAAGTATATGCCATATCAGATTAACCAGAATTTGGTTGACCAGTCAGGCGCACAGATTGTAATGCATTGTCTGCCTGCTCACCGAGGATATGAAATCACAGACGAGGTTATGGACGGTCCTAAGTCAGTTGTATTTGATGAGGCTGAGAACCGTTTACATATTCATATGGCAGTACTTGCCAAACTAATTAATGCTTAATCATTGAGGATATAAAGCAATGTTAAAACACGAAAACAAGCACTACAAGAAAGTTGTATTAGCATATTCTGGTGGTCTAGATACATCTACCATCGTACCATGGTTAAAAGAGAACTATGGTGATTGTGAAGTTATCTGCTTCGTTGCAGATGTTGGTCAGGAAAGAGAAGATCTTGAAGGCATCGAGCAGAAGGCTAAACAGTCAGGCGCAAGTAAGTGCATTGTTAAGGATTTAAGAGAAGAGTTCGTAAAAGACTATGTTTTCGAAGCAATGAAGACTGGTGCTATTTACGAAGGTGAGTACTTATTAGGTACAGCTATTGCTCGTCCTGTTATTGCTAAGGCAATGGTTGAGTGTGCATTAGCTGAAGGTGCTGATGCTATTGCTCACGGAGCTACTGGTAAGGGTAACGATCAGGTTCGTTTCGAGAGTGCTGTTGCTGCTTTAGCTCCACAGTTAGACGTTATCGCTCCATGGCGTATTTGGGATATGCAGTCTCGTGAAGAGTTATTAGCATACTGTGAGAAGCACCATGTTCCATGTAAGGCTACTTTAAAGAAGATCTACAGCCGTGATGCTAACTGTTTACACATCTCAACTGAGGGTGGTGAGTTAGAGAATACTTGGAATGCTCCATCAGAGAACGTATGGGTATGGACTACCGATCCTGAGAAAGCTCCTGATACTCCTGAAACCTTTGAGTTAACCATTGCAAACGGTTATGTAACCGAGATCAATGGTGAGAAGATGACTCCATTCCACATCATCGAGAAGTTAAATGAGATCGGTGCTCGTAATGGTGTAGGTCGCATCGACATCACTGAGAACCGTCTAGTTGGTATGAAGTCACGTGGTTGCTATGAAACCCCAGGCGGAACCATCATTTACAAAGCTTTACGTGCTATCGAGCAGTTAGTATTAGATAAGGCTACAAGAGTATTCCGTGAGCACTTAGCTGTTGAATTTGCTCAGTTAGTATACGATGGACGTTGGTTCACCCGTCTTCGTGAGATCTTATTAGCATCTGCTGATAACATGGCTAAAGACGTTAACGGTAAGGTTGTTGTTAAGTTATATAAGGGCAACATCGAGATTATCCAGAAGGACTCTCCAAACAGCCTATTCAACTTCGACTTCGTAACCTTCGGTGCTGATGAAGTATACAGCCAGGCTGACGCAGAAGGCTTCATCCGTCTGTACTCATTACCAAGCAGAATTCGTGCTATCAATGAGAATGCAAAGAAGAATAAGTAATCTTTGCTAATTCGCATATAAATACGGTTCAAGGAGTTTTTCTTTGAGCCGTATTTTTGATCTAATTTGGGTGTTTTTGAAGCTAGTATTCAACAGCACCATTGATTTAAATAGAGGCAAATATGGCTTTATGGGGCGGTAGGTTCACACAAGGACCAGATCAGAGATTTAAGGATTACAACGATTCTCTGAAGTTTGACTATCGTATGGCTTTAGAAGATATCGAAGGTTCAATTTGTTGGGCTGATGCTATCTACAAAGCAGGTGTTTTAACTGAGCAGGAAAACAAAGATTTAAAGAAAGCTTTAAATGAGCTACATGAAGAAGTATCTAAAGATATTCATTCAATTGCTACAGCAGGTGATGAGGATATCCATTCTTATGTAGAGCGTAGACTGATTGAGAAAGTTGGTAATTTGGGTAAGAAGTTACACACTGGTCGTAGTCGTAATGATCAGGTAGCTTTAGATCTGAAATTATGGTGCCGTAAAGCAGTTGCTGATGTTAAAAAGGCAATTGTTCATCTGCAAAAAGAATTAGTAAAAGTAGCAGAAGATAACCAAGGCAAGATCTTCCCAGGTTACACTCATTTACAAAGAGCACAGCCTGTTACTTTCTCACACTGGATCTTAGCTTATGTTCAGATGTTTGAAAGAGATTACCAAAGATTATTAAATGCTGATGAGTTAATGGAAACTTCTCCATTAGGATCAGCTGCTTTAGCTGGTACTGCTTACAACATCGATAGAGATGAATTAGCTCGTGATTTAGGCTTTAAGAGTGCAACTAGAAACAGTCTTGATGGTGTTTCAGATCGTGACCATGTAATGGAATTACTATCATGTGCAAGTATCTCAATGGTTCACTTATCAAGATTAGCTGAGGATTTAATTATCTACAATTCAGGCGAAGCCAAGTTCGTTGAGTTATCAGATAAGGTAACCTCAGGTTCATCTTTAATGCCTCAGAAAAAGAATCCTGATGCCCTAGAGTTAATTCGTGGTAAGTGTGGTCGCGTTGTAGGCGCTTTAACTGGAATGTTAGTAACCTGCAAGGCTTTACCATTAGCATACGATAAGGATCTTCAGGAAGATAAAGAGCGTCTATTTGATGCTATTGATACTTGGCATGACAGCTTATACATGGCTTCATTAGTATTTGAAGGTATCAAGCTAAACGAGAAGAATGCAATTGAAGCTGCTAAAGGCGGTTATTCAAATGCAACAGAGTTAGCTGATTACTTAGTGTCAAAGGGCATTCCTTTCCGTGAGGCTCACTCAATTGTAGGAAGAATCGTGCTCTTTGCTATTTCAAAGCAGAAAGCATTAGAAGATTTATCTGTAGCTGAGTACAAAGAGTTCTCAGATGTAATCGGTGAGGATGTATATCCATCATTACAGTTAGAGAATATCTTAAACAAGCGTAACATCATCGGCGGTGTTGCTCCTTCTCAGACTAAAGTAGAAATCGAAAACTTAAAGAAACTTCTATCTTCAAGAGAAGGCTAATCCTAATTTAAGGAGATCTTTTATTAAGATCTCCTTAGCTTCAAAGTTCCTCATAAATTCTCTGCACCAAGATAGCTTAATTCGAGCTATTTCTCGCTTTAATTTAATGCAAATAAGATTGTTTTTGTGCAATTAACTTTTGTCTTATATTTCTAGATTACCATTTAAGTGAACTTAAATTATTTTCATGTTGTTAAAGACAACTAACGACAAGGAGCAGAGTATGTTAGCAGTTACCGCAATCATAAGACCTGAAAAAATCATAAATGTTCAAGATGCTCTGTACTCTAAAGGGTTCTGTGCAATGACCAAGACTAATGTGTCAGGGCGAGGTAAAGAGAGAGGCATTAAAGTTGGTGATGTGCTTTACCAAGAAATGACTAAGATTATGATTTATATGGTCGTTGAGGATGATGAAAAAGATATAGTTGTGGATACAATTATGCAAAGTGCTATGACTGGTGAGAGCGGAAATCCTGGTGATGGTAAAATCTTTGTAAGTCCTGTTTATGAGTCCTACACTATTAGTTCTCAATCACTCGATTTGTAGGCTTGTCCAAAAGGAAAAGGCATATCCTTGGATATGCCTAAATCACTAGATACCTGTAGAACCGAAGCCTTTAACACCTCGCTCCGATTCTTCATCAAAGTGATCCGTTATCTCAAGATTTGCATGCAGAACAGGGACGAATAGCATTTGAGCTACTCTGTCACCGACACAAATCTTAAAAGGCTCATTTGAGTGATTCCATAAAGGCATCATCAAAGGCCCTTGATAGTCTGCATCGATGACACCTGTTAAATTACTTAAAACAATGCCATGTTTATAACCTAGACCAGATCTTGGGACTATGAGCGCAGTTACATTAGGATCTGCAATATGCATTGCAAATCCTGTATTAACCATTTTCACTTCACCTGGATTTAGCACAAAGTCACTGTCAACCATGGCTCTTAAATCCATACCAGCTGACAGTGCTGTCTCATATTGAGGAAGTGGAAAATCACCACCCAATCTCTTGTCTAAGATCTTTATTTTAATATTTAGCATGTTTTAGTTCTTTTTTGCGGCCTTGAAAATTAGTTCCATTAAGCAAGCTGCGATATTAGCTTTAGACTGCTTGTCAAAGTGAGCAACCTTACCATCTTTATCAAATACGGTGACCTCGTTATTGTCACTGTTAAAGCCGATGTCCTGTCTTGAAACATCGTTTAGAACGATAAGATCAAGGTTCTTTCTTTCAAGCTTCTCTTTAGCATGTTCTTCACCGTTATTGGTTTCAGCAGCAAAGCCTACTGTAAATGGACGGTTTACTTCTCTCTTACCTACAGTTGCAAGAATATCAGGATTCTTAACAAGTTTTAGAGTAATTGAATCAGTGTCATCAGTCTTCTTAATCTTAATAGGTGATACGTTTTCAACTCTAAAGTCTGCAACAGCTGCTGTACCAACCATAATATCTGTCTTGGTTACAAACTCTTCTACAGCATGCAACATTTGGACGGCACTCTTTACATCAATTCTTCTTACTCCTTTTGGAGTTGGAAGATTAACAGGACCCGCAATTAAGGTTACATCTGCACCTAAAGCACTGGCAGCCTCTGCCATGTAAAAGCCCATCTTGCCAGAGCTGTTATTTGAAATGTAGCGAACAGGATCGATTTGTTCTTCGGTTGGACCTGCTGTAATCAGAACCTTAAATCCTACGCCAAATGATTTTGGTAATAACTTAGTTTGTGTTAGCTCTAGAGGACTTTGAGGAGCTGGTAATCTGTCTTGATTATTCTCGATAAGGCCTGGTTTTGAAGCAATGCGGTTTGCAAAGATTGAGCATACATCTTCATATAGTTCTTCAGGTTCTTTCATTCTGCCTGGGCCAAAGGTGCCACAAGCTAGTTCTCCTGAAGCTGGAGTAATTACATAAATTCCACGTCTTAAAAGAGTCTTTAAATTATCTTGTGTAGCCTGATTGTTGAACATATTGGTGTTCATAGCTGGAGCTACAACAATTGGGCAAGTAGCAGCTAAAGTAACAGCTGTTAACATGTTATCAGCAAATCCAGAGGCAATTTTTGCAATAGTATTAGCTGTAGCAGGAGCTATTAATACCATATCAGCATTAGTAGCTAAAGATATGTGAGAAATGCTCTTACTATCCTCGAAAATATCAACACTTACAGGATGACCTGATAAGGCTTCGAAAGTAGATTTTCCGACAAGTTTTGTGGCAGCTTCTGTCATGCAGACATATACGTCTGCTCCACCTTTGATTAGAAGACGGCAAAGAGTACATGCCTTATATGCAGCAATTCCTCCTGTCACACCCAAAACTATTTTGCGATTTTTTAGTTGAGTATCCATTTTGACATCTCCATTGGTGAAAATTAGATTCTAACTAACAGATTATACAGATGTTTATTAATAATAAGTCGTGATTAATTATCAACATTGATTTTGTATTATTATTAATATACAATTTACAGTTACCACGAAACTGTGGGTGAATCTTATTCGCCCTCATGTATTGTCAAAGTCTCGTATAATTTAAGCCTAAAGTTGTTCTAAAAATTAATATTTTTTAGGATATAGTCTTCTTTTGTGTTAGAATACGTGCACTTTGTTTGACCTATTAATCAATCTCAGCGTGATGCTGATTTTGAGAATGTATTAATTTAATTTTTTGGAGTGTGAGATAACATGTCCAGAGTTTGCCAAGTTACGGGCAAGCGCCCAGCTGTGGGTAACCTACGTTCCCACGCAAAGAATGCGGCTAAGCGTCGTTTTCTTCCTAATTTAAAATATCACCGTTTCTGGGTTGAGAGTGAAGGTCGTTTCGTAAGACTTCGTGTTTCAACTAAAGGTATGCGTATCATTGATAAGAACGGCATTGATGCTGTTTTAGCAGATATGCGCGCAAACGGCGTTAGAGTTTAAAGGAGACTAAAATGGCTAAGAAAGGCGGTCGTGAAAAGATCCGTTTAAATTCAACAGCAGGTACTGGTCACTTCTACACAACTGATAAGAATCGTCGTACCACTCCAGGTAAGATGGAGATGATGAAGTACGATCCAGTTGTTCGCCAGCACGTACTGTACAAAGAAGGCAAGATTAAGTAATTAATTCTTGAATGAACTTTTGCAAAAGTTTATTTAAGCCTCAGCTTCTGCTGGGGCTTTTTGATGCGAACTATCTCTTCAAAAAATCATACCTAACTATTTAATTTAAATCTATATTTTCAAAACGCATTTACATGCACTCTTTTTTACTTGTTCGAAAATTCTAATTTTAAGCTAAGTAATTAATATGTATAATGTCGCTGGTTTTGTATTAATCGCTTTATTGAACAAAATTTTCATATTCTAAGAAAATAAGTTACTACAAAAAATTAAAAGTGATAAAATTGATATAAAAGCTGTTTGATAAGAAAATTATTAACAGTTTTCTTTCAAACTTAAAATAATTAATTTTTTTTATTCGAGAGTATTCGAAAGGAAAAGATGATGAAAACTAAGTTATTAGCTTTAGCAGTATCAGTAGCAGTTGTTTCATTCTCAGCAAATGCATCTGTTGAAGATACATGGTCATTAGGTGCTTCTGCAGGTTGGAGCCATGTTTTTGATAGTGGTTTAGATAATACCGGCATTGAAGTTTCTGACAAGAATGGTTATGGCTTCAAGTTAAACGGCGAGTACAATTTCACAGAGTGGTTTGGTTTAGGTTTAGGCTATGATTACTTAAACGGCGCTAAGTTAGGCAGCTACTTTGATGAAACTAAGCTTCACTCAAATACAATTGAAGCATACGGTCGTTTCGCTTTACCTTTAGATACAAATGGTTCAGATATCTTCTTCAAGGTAGGTCCTACTTGGAACAGATCAACTGTTCATGGTGATGACTACACTCAGTGGGGTGCAGTTCTTGGTTTAGGTGGTCAGTGGGCACTTAACGAGAGCGTATCAATCCGCGCTGGTTATGATTACCTATACAGAACCTTACACAGCAATGATGACGGTGCAAGATTAAGCAACGGTTTATTATATGTTGGTGTACAGTACACATTCGGTGCTCCTGCTCCAGTAGCTCCAGCTCCTGTAGCAGCTCCAGTTGAGAAGAAGACTGTTCGTGTAACTGAGAACCACAGCCTAGCTGCTGGTTTATTATTCCCATTTGATGGTTCAACCTTATCATCACAGGGTAAGAAAGCTATTTCTGACGTCGTAGCTTCATCAAAGAACTTACAGAACACCGAGTTCGAAGTTTACGGTTATACTGACCGTATCGGTTCAGATGCATACAACCAAAAGTTATCACAGAAGCGTGCTGATGCAGTAACTTCAGAGTTACAGGCTGAGGGCGTAAACACTGTTAAGGCTTCAGAGGGACGTGGTAAGGCTTCTCCTGTAACAGGTAACAAGTGCGATTCAGTAAAGGGCCGTCAGGCTGTTATCGACTGCTTAGCACCAGATCGTCGTGTTGAGATCGTTGTTACCGGTGATACCGTTAAAGAAGAGCAGGAATAATATTTAACTAAACGAATTTAGTTAGTAAGTCCTAAAGAAAACCCAGCGAAAGCTGGGTTTTTTGTTGCAAGCAAAGTGATACTGTCAAAACAAAAAAAACGCTACCGAAGTAGCGTTTTTTTTGAAAATGAAGAGTTGACTACTAGTCAGCCTTTTCAATTCCATCAATCATTTGCTGGTAATAAGATACAGCAGCACTGTCAGGATTTAGCATTACTTCTTTGAACATATGCTTAATCTGCTCTAAAACAGAAGCTCTGCAGATGAATACCAACTGAGATTTCTTCTCGCCTTCAGGCCAGCCTTTTAGCTCTGCTAGAGGGTATAAATTGCCTAATACGCCGTGAATAACGATTGGTTTATCTTGTCCCTTAAGATCAATGATACCTTTGATTCTTAAAATAGAATCACCGTATTGATCTTGAACTGTTGAAATACCTGACAATAGAGCTAATGGCTCAATAGGCTCATCAAACTCTAGACAGAATGAATCGATGTCAGAGTGAGCAATGATCTTTGGTTTTGATACGCCAATAGCGCCATTTACTGAGGCTGGACGGAATGATGAAGCTAAGTTAGGTGACTTAATGTTAAGCCATGAGGTAACTTTCTTATCATAAGCCTGATTTGCATTCTTATAAGGTCCAATATCAAATAAGATCTTAGGTGAGATATTGCCTTTTACAGCAGGGAAAACTTTAGCTGAAGGGTTAATCTTAGCCGTAATCTCATAAATTGCATCTAACTCATCTGAATCAATAAGATCAGTCTTACTTACAATTACGATATCAGCTAAAGCGATTTGCTTAACAGCTTCATACTGTTTCTTTAGCTGTTCTCTTACGAACATACCATCAAGAACAGTGATAGTGCCATCATGATAGTAATGATCTAAAAGAAAATCGTCATTATTTAATGTGCCAATGACACCAGCAGGATCAGCTAAACCTGTTGTCTCAATGATGACTCTTTTAAAGGCAGGAATGTCGCCTCTTTGAGCTTTAATAAAGTTAGTTGCAAGACTATCAACTAAAGCACCCTGTAGTGAGCAACAGATACATCCAGACTGTAGTAGTACAACTGATGAGTCTACAGCCTCAACAAGTTCATGATCTAAGCCTACATCACCAAATTCATTGATAAGTACAAGAGTATCTTTAAACTCTGGGCTGTTTACCCAGTGATTTAATAAAGTTGTTTTACCGCTTCCTAAAAAACCGGTAATAATATTGACGGGGATTTTGTTCTCGTCGTTTTCTGCAGTATTTTCTGCGTTGTCTGACATGGTTAATTATCCTAATCAAATAGAAAATCTAATGCGTTTGATAAAGATCTTATCCTAAATTCGTCACTTTCGTTAATTAAATCATGATAAGCATTATCAATTATCTCAAATTTAGGAGGTACAGGATCTCCTCGATGATTTTCAAAGAAATGTTCAGCTACAGCTGTACTTACCACTTTATCACATCCTGCGCTTTGGCAATATACAGGAATTGTAAAGGTAAAAGTCGAGTCAATGATCTCCATTTGCTTGCGCATGGCTTCTTTTACAAAACGGTATGTAGGTCCACCGATAGTAAGTTCAGGATGCTTGGCATAATAGTTGTGGTAAGCTTCATAGCGTTCTTTTGAGTGGCTGTGGTGATTGATTTCAAAAGGAACCTTTTTGTATTCCTTACCATGAGGAGTGTACATTGTAGATAGAAAAGGTAATGAACCAAATGTCATTACTAATCCAGTCAAGAGTGGCTTTGGAAGATTAAAAAATGGCCACAAATAAGGAGCAATAAGGGCTGCTTTTGAAGGCTTGTTTTTAAAGTTCTTAATAATATCTAATGATACTAATCCGCCTAAAGAAAAAGCTAAGAGTTTATAGTTTTTGATGTTCAGCTTATCGAGCATAAACAAGTCATCTTTAGCTAAATCTTCAAAATGATTGATATGACATTTTTGAAGATCTTGTAATAATCTTGTTGATTCAGCCTGTCCTCTAGCAAATAAGATCACAGCTGAAATCTTTAAAAGATTTAGTGTGTACAAGAATTCAGCAAATTTATGCGGAATTTCACCTCTTCCGGGTATAATTACCAAAGTATCGGTAGCTTCCTCTGCATCCATCTTGGCTGCGGTGACGGTATAGCCGTCTTTGGTTTTAAAAGAGAGTTTTTGGACTTTGCTTTTATAGAAGTCTTCGATATCAGAGCGCTCTTTTTCTAGAGCTTCAGTGGAGAGAAAAGAATCTTCAAATCTGTTCATATAAGTTTTGTACATCCTCTATGTCTGTACACATACAATATATGATTTGGTCGTAAATTAAAATAGCACTAGCGACGGCGATAGATTGTGATCACATTTGGTACTGATTTAATGCGTTTGATAACGCTTGCCAAATGCAGTCTGTCTCTTACGGTCACAATCAGATTCATTACAAAAGTTTTTTCATCCTTTTGATCTGAATTGATGCTTTCAATTCTAGAGCCAGCAACATCAACCGCATTAGAGATTTCAGAAACAATACCCTGTCTGTTCTCAAGCTCGATTAGAAGCCCAGTCTTGAACTCCATATTGGCTGTAACAGCGTAGTTCCAGCTTACGTTTAGAGACTTTGATGGAACTTTATCTGAATCTCTAAAGTTCTTGCAGTTAGCTGTATGAATAACAATGCCACGGCCTTGTGCAATATGAGCGATAATGTCATCCCCTGGAATAGGCATACAGCATTGAGCAAAGGTAAAAGGCATGCCTCCTGTACCTTTGACTGGTAATTCATGGTGATTATGAGAATTAGGATCTAAGAATTTAGCTACTGCTACAGTTAAAATATTACCCATAGCAATATCGCAGAATAGTGTCTTTAAATCAGGTTCTTTAAAGTTCTCAAGGATGTTATCAATCTGCTCTTGAGTGAGTGAATCAATGCGTTGTGACTTTAAGGTATTCTGTAACAGTCTTCTGCCGATGAGCTGACACTCTTGAGTTCTTAAGCCTTTTAGATATTGTCTAATTGATGATCTTGCTTTTGATGTTACAACAGTAGACAGCCAAATTGCGTTAGGGCATGCATTCTGTGATGTGATAATCTCAACCGATTGACCAGATTCTAAGTTTCTAGAAAGAGGAAATACGTGGTGATTTACTCTTGCACCGATGCAGTGATTACCAATGTCTGTATGTAGAGCATAAGCAAAATCAACAGGAGTTGCACCTTTTGGTAAATTATAAATAGTACCATCTGGTGTGAATACGAAAATTGAATCAGGGAACAGATCGGTCTTTACATCTTCGACGAATTCCATTGAAGAACCAGCGCTCTGCTGCAAATCAATAAGATTCTTAATCCAATCCTGTGCATTCTTCTGAGATGCAGTAGAAACAGACTGAGATCCATTTTCTTTATAAGCCCAGTGAGCAGCAACACCACGAGCTGCCATTTGATCCATGAATTCAGTTCTAATCTGGATCTCGATAGGTACACCATGTGGTCCTACTAAAGAGGTGTGCAGTGACTGATATCCATTGAGTTTTGGAATAGCAATATAATCTTTAAATCCGTTAGGCCGAGGCTTGAAAAGATTATGCATCTGACCTAAAACTCGATAGCAGGTATCTACGTCTTTTAAAATAATTCTAAAGCCGTATACGTCCATGATTTCACGGAATTGAAGTTCTTTTTTAACCATTTTTCTATAAATGGAATAGAGTCTTTTTTCTCTGCCTAAGACTTTAGCTTCAATATGAGATTCCTTTAGTCTTGCTTTAATAGCTTCAAGGATATTGGAAACTACTTCCTTACGGTTATTTCTGGCTCTTGTAACGGCTGCTTTAAGAACTCTATAGCGCATAGGATATATAGAGGCCATACAAAGTTCTTCTAACTCAGCTCTGATATCAGAAATACCTAAACGATTAGCAATTGGGACGAAAACTTCTAATGTCTCTTTTGCAATACGAACTCTTTTATCTGGACGTAAGGCGCCTAAAGTTCTCATGTTATGAGTTCTATCAGCTAACTTTATCAAGATGACTCGAATATCCTTGGTCATTGCCAAGATCATCTTTCTAAAGTTCTCCATTTGAGCTTCTTTGTAGTCATGGAAGCGCAATTTATCCAGTTTGGTAACGCCCTCTACAATTTCATTTACTATAGGACCAAACTCATCTTCTAGCATTTTGCTAGTAATAAAAGTGTCTTCAACTACATCATGGAGCAGTGCTGCTTGTACAGATTCAACATCAAGATGCATCTGAGCGATGACAGTAGCAACTGCGATAGGATGGATGATATAAGGTTCGCCAGAAGCTCTTTTTTGTTCACGGTGTGCTACATCAGCAACGTAGAAAGTTCTGTCAATTAAAGTAATTGCCTTTTCAGAAAGGTATGAGCAGAGCAATGCTCTTAAATGCTCATAATAAGAAAAGTTAGGAGAGGAAAGTACCTGATCTAGTGGCGATATACCTTCACATTTGGGAATAGTACGTGTTTCCTCTCCCATATTGAGATCCCCTAGTTGAACATCTCAACGCCATCGATAGGAGCAAATTCATTATCAGTAGGATGTACTGATGAATCTCTTAAGTGCTCTTTGCGATCTTGCTTATCTAAGAATTCTTTGGTGATAAGACCTTCTTCAATCTCACGTAAAGCGATAACTGTTGGCTTATCCTTTTCTTCTTCTACAAGAGGATTGCTGCCAGATGCAATCTGACGAGCGCGACGAGCTGCAAGTAAAACTAAGTCAAAACGATTGCCAACTTTTGCAACTGCATCTTCAACGGTAACTCTAGCCATTTATACGTACCTTCATTTAACTAAGGTTTTTATTTATCTAGGTCTTAACCTAATTCTAACACCTAGAATGAAAAAAACTATTGTTTATTACAAAACAAATCATTATGCCTTTTTTAAGTCAAAAAATTACACCTCAAACGTTGTGTTTGAGTGTTTTTGACTCAAATCGTGAAAAAAAAGGCAGGTCTGTTTTGAGTAAGACACAAAACTCACGCCATTATACACGAAATTTAAGCATTCTACGGACAAAATATTAATCTTTGACATGATTAATATAGCCTATTAGTACAGAAATTTATAAACCGAATTTTTCAGTTATATAGTGTTTCTGTTTATCAGTTTTCTGGCGATTTGACAGAATAATTGAGCGCATATTTAAAAGGCTCTCATCAAAATCGTCATTTACAATCACATAGTCATATTCATTGTAATGAGAAATTTCGCTCAAGGCTTTGCTCATTCTCTTTTCTATAACTTCAGGAGCATCAGTAGCTCTTGTTACTAAACGGCGGTTTAGCTCTTCTAATGAAGGAGGAACAATGAAGATGCCTTTTGCATCAGGAGTTTGTTCTCTAATCTGACGCGCACCTTGCCAATCAATATCTAAAAGAACATCCTTACCTTCGTTAAGCCACTGCTCTACTATTTCACGAGAGGTTCCGTAATAGTGATCAAAGACGTGAGCATACTCATAGAAAGCATTTCTTTCAATTAGATTTTCAAACTCTTCATTGGTAATGAAGTGATAGCTTACATGATCAACTTCGCCTGGTCTTGGCGCTCTAGTGGTGTGAGATACAGATAATCTTAACTTATCATCAACATTGAAGCGCTTTAATAGAGCGTCGATTAGTGATGATTTTCCAGCTCCAGAAGGAGCTGATACGATGAATAATGTTCCTTTAGTCATTTTTATTTTCGTCGTCAGTATGGAATAGGGTAAACCAGTTCTTTAATACGTTTCTAACTTCGTCTACACCGATTTTTTTAAGTGCTGAAAAAGCAATAATAGTAAAGTTTCCTCCAAACTCGCTTAGCTGAGTTCTAACTTCACCTACCATCTCTTTTCTCTTGTTAACACCAAATTTATCTGCTTTGGTTAGAAGAATTAGGCATGGCAGATTAGCTGCAATAGACCAGTCGATGATCATTCTGTCATGATCTCGAAGTGGGGTTCTAATATCCATGGTAACGACAAGACCACATAGACACTTACGTTGTTGCAAGTAATCAGTCATTGCTTTTTGCCATTGACGTTTCATGTTCTCTGGAACTTGAGCGTAGCCGTAGCCTGGCAAGTCTACAATAAACTTACCTTCATCTACTTTAAATAGATTGATTAGTCTGGTTCTACCAGGTGTGCGGCTAGTTTTAGCTAAGTTTTTCTGATCGCAAATGGCATTGATGGATGATGATTTTCCTGAATTAGAACGACCAATAATAGCAATCTCAGCGCCCATATCATCAGGAAGCTTAGTGATATCTGGGGCGCTGGTTACAAATTTGGTTTTTCTAAAATCTAGGACATTCTTTTTAATAATGTCGTTCATTTATTTTTCTTGGGTATACTGCTCTAGAATATCATCAGGTGATAATGTAGTGCGACTTTCAAAATCACGTAAAGCTGTAAAACTAGTATCGTCCATTGCTAATTCAACATAGAATACATTGCCACCTTCTGTGTGGAATGTAACTTTACCATATTTAGGGTTGTCTAGGTTAACTGAAATACTAATTTGAACTTCTCTTGGCAGTACTAACATCTTTGGCTGAGACTGATCAATGCGAATATGTAACTCTTCGCTGATTTGACGGGTGAAGTTACCAATGATTTGGTTCATTAACTCACCTAAAGTATTACTTACCTCATCCTGAGTGTAATTTTTAGCCATTTCTACTTCAGGAATACCCATGTTTCTAAGATATGAAGTGTAGATCTCCATAGCTGTTTCTTTAGGAAAGTTGATCACAACCATTCCTGAGAATGAACCTGTAAACATTACAAAGGTACCGATATCAGGTGTTAAGAGGGTCTTGGTGATCTTTTGTACTAGTGGTGCGTACCTAGTTTCCTGTGAAGTTGCAGAAGTGATGACATTTGCAACGCTCTGGCATAAGGTCATTATAATGTCGCTGCAGTCTACTCTTTTTGAATTGTTTTCAATTTCTGTCATAAATCCTCCAAAATACTCTTTTTAAATAGCATAGGCTAAACGCAGAATATTTTGTGTGAGTTAATCGGATAATTTGAAATTGGTGACAAAAAAAGCGTTAAATTTATGAATTTAACGCCTTTTTGAAAATGACATAATCTTAAGCTTATTAGCTAAGATTTAACTCTTTGATCTTTCTAGTTAGAGTATTGCGTCCCCAACCTAAGAGTTTTGCTGATTCCTGTTTATGGTTACCTGTAAAGGTCAATGTAGCCTCCAGCATTACTTTTTCAAACTCAGGTACAGCTTCCGCTAAAATGTCATGCTCACCTGATTTTAGTTTGCCATCAACCCAAGTTCTTAATAGATCCTGCCATGAGGCATTTTCTTTATTAGTAGCAACAGGACTTACAGTTTTGTTCTGAGGAGTATTTGCATGCAGGAATTCTGATGGAAGATCAACTAACTGAATATCTCTACCAGTTACCATGATTGTTAAGTACTTACATAAGTTTTTTAACTGTCTTACGTTGCCAGGCCATGGAAGTCTACATAAGAATACTAAAACCTCAGAGGTTAGTTTCTTAGGCTCGGTGTGGCTGTCTGCCGCACTTTGAGATAAGAAATGCTTTGCAAGCATTGGAATATCATTATTTCTATCTCTTAAAGGAGGAATATTGATGTTAATGATATTTAATCTGTAGTACAGATCTGAATTGAAAGTACCATTAGCAATCTTCTCTTCAAGATCATGTGAAGTAGAAGCAATGATGCGAACATTAGCGTGCATAGGTTCAGTGCTACCAATAGGAGAATACTCCTGCTTTTGAATTAACTGTAAAAGTCTATTCTGGCAGTCCATTGGCATATCACTGATTTCGTTGATAAATAAGGTTCCACCATCAGCTTTCATGATAGCGCTTTGGCTAAGATCCTTACTTATATCACCAAAAAGTTCATATTTGACCATTTCCTGTGGAATAGAGGTCATATTTAAAGATACAAATTTATATCCTTTTCTCTCACCGTGATTGTGAAGGGCTTTAGCTACCTGTCCACGACCGGTTCCTACTTCACCGTGAATTAACACAGGAAGATCAGTCTTTGAAACACGACCAATGAACTTGAATACTTCTTGCATAGCTGGAGATTTACCAATGATCTCAGCCTCTTCAGTTTGTTCTGTTACAGGCGCTACGTCAGCCTTTGCTTTTTGATTTAGCATCTGCAACATGTTAACTCTGTGAACTGCAGCTCTTCTGATAACACTGATAGCCTGCTCGATATCAAAAGGCTTTGGCAAGTATTCAAATGAACCTTCTTCGTAAGCGTCAATTGCAGCAGATAGATCTGAGTGTGCAGTCATGATGATAAATGGAATGTTTTCATCGATGTCATGAACAGCCTTAATTAGCTCTAACCCGTCAATGCCAGGCATTCTGATATCAGAAACAATAACATCAGGAGTCTCATGTTTGATAGCTTCAAGGGCAGCTTCACCGTTTTCAAACAAACGGTGGGTAATGCTGTTTGCTTCTAGTGCTTTGTCAAAGACAAAGCGTATGCTGGCATCATCATCGATAACCCAAATCATAGGATTCATAAACAATCTCCTCAGATTCTGCTCTTTAAAGGCAGGATAATCTTAAATACAGTTTTTTGAGCATCACTTAAACATTCGATGGTGCCGTGGTGTCGCTCAATAATATTAAGTGCTATTGATAAACCAAGACCATTTCCATTAGTCTTGGTTGTAACCATTGGGAAGAATACAGTCTGCTTTATCTGTTCAGGAATTTCAGGTCCATTGTTTGAAATGGAAATGATCACTGCTGTTGGGTATTTTTTTTCTCTTACTATGGTTCTGATACTTGCTCTGGTTTTTACTTCTATCCAAGGATCTTTAGTATCAGATTCTTTTAAAGCCTGAACTGCATTATCTACAATGTTCAATAAAACTTGTTCTACAGAGTCCACATCAAGATTGAGCTCAGGTAAGCTAGGATCATAATCGCGCTTAATTTCGATTCCTTTACTCTCATCTTGCATTGAAACTAATGAAAGTACCTTTTCAATTAGGTAGTGGATATTCTCTTTTACTAGAGGATTAGGTTTTTGCGGACCTAATAGGTTATTAACTAGAACTTTCAATCTATCAGTTTGCTCGATAATAACCTTGGTGTAGTCTTTTATTCCTTCTATTTTGCCAAAGGTCATTTCAATCAACTGAGCAGCGCCTCTAATTCCTCCAAGAGGATTTTTAATCTCATGAGCCAAACTTCTGATTAAATCTCTTGCAGCCGAATATTGATAATTCTGTTGCATCTGATTTATCAGTTTATCCTGATGAGAAATGGTATGGAGCTCAATCAAAAGACCATTAAATTTTGCTGTTGAGTAGTTGAATACAGCCATGTCAGTCTTGGTAGAAACACCTGGCATTGGAGAAATCATAATTCCAGCAGCAGATATACCTTGGAAGTTGTCTGAAAAATTAGTTTCTTTGATGGTTTGAATGAGAGAAGTCTCATTAGTATCGATAAAATCAATGAATTTTGAAGATATTAATTTGGTGCGAGAAACTCCGCACAGCTGTTCAGCAGCCGTGTTAGCGTAATGAATATTAAAATCTTTGTCAGTGATTAAGACTGCAGTAGCCAAACTTTCTAGAATGTTAGCTTTTTGCTTATCTTCCATCGTATTTTCTCAATAGTCTATTTTTGTGCATGATCTATTTTGAACTATTTTTGGATATTTTATAATAAAGCACAAAAATAGTGCAATATAAAAGAGCGATAATTTTTAGAAAAATTTATTAGAGAAAGGCTTGTGTATCAGAGTATATGGCAAGATATAAAAAAAGCCTGTGTAAATAAATTACACCGGCTTTTTTTGTAAAGATCAATTATAGTGCTTTATTCTTCGGCTTTTTTACCGCCTGCTGCACGGAAAGCGCGCACACGATCCAATTCAGACAGGTTCTTCTTACGAATACGTAAGCTTACTGGGGTAACCTCTACTAACTCATCTTCATTGATAAATTCTAGAGACTGCTCTAAAGACATGTGAACTGCTGGTGTTAATATGATGTTATCATCAGAACCTGCAGCGCGAACGTTAGTTAACTTCTTAGTCTTTAATGGATTAACAGTTAAGTCATTTGAACGAACGTGTAGACCGATAACCTCACCTTCGTAAACTTCTTCACCTGGCTCTACAAATAATCTGCCACGCTCCTGTAAGAACCATAAAGCGTAAGGAACAGTCTTACCTGTATCATTAGAAATAAGAACACCGTTCTTTCTTTCACCAATGGTGCCACCAACATATTCGTCATAGCTGTCGAATGTGTGGTACATCAGACCAGTACCTGAGGTTAATGTCATGTATAAAGACTGGAAACCAATCAGACCACGAGCTGGAATTCTATAGTCTAATCTTACACGGCCCTTTCCATCAGGAACCATGTTCTTTAATTCACCTTTACGAAGACCTAACTCTTCCATTACAGGACCTTGGTTGTCCTCGTGTAAATCTAGAGTTAATACCTCATATGGTTCTAAAGTCCTGCCACCTTCTTTATGAAGAATAACTTCAGGTCGAGATACTGCTAACTCATAGCCTTCACGACGCATCTCTTCAATAAGAACTGATAAGTGTAACTCACCACGACCAGATACCTTGAAACGGTCAGTATCTTCAGTTCTCTCAACACGCAAAGCTACGTTATGAACTAATTCTTCACGTAATCTTTCTTCGATGTTTCTTGAAGTAATGAACTTACCTTCTCTACCTGCAAATGGAGAAGTGTTTACGCAGAAGTTCATAGAAACAGTAGGCTCATCAACTGATAAAGCAGGTAAAGCCTCTACCTTTGAAGGATCACAGATAGTATCTGAAATCTTTAATTCGCCTAAACCAGTAACCGCGATAATGTCACCAGCTTCTGCGCAATCTACTGGAGCTCTTCTTAGACCTAAATAGCCTAATACCTGACCAATCTTACCAGTTCTGGTCTTGCCTTCACGGTCAATGATAGTTACAGGTGAGTTTGCTTTAGCAACACCGCGTTTTACACGACCAACACCGATAACACCAACGTATGAAGTGAAGTCTAATGATGAAATCTGCATCTGGAATGGACCATCAAGATCAGCCTCAGGAGGGCTTACCTTGTCAACGATAGTCTGGAATAAAGGCTCCATGGTATCGCCGTGTGAAGCTAAATCTAGGGTTGCCCAACCCTGGAATGCAGAAGCATATACTACTGGGAAGTCTAACTGCTCATCGGTTGCACCTAAGTTGTCGAATAGGTCGAATACCTGATCGATAACCCAATCTGGTCTTGCACCTTCTCTATCGCACTTGTTAATAACAACGATAGGTTTTAATCCAGCTGCGAATGCTTTTTGAGTAACAAATCGTGTTTGTGGCATAGGACCGTCAACTGCATCTACTAGCAGAAGAACAGAATCTACCATAGACATAACACGTTCTACCTCACCACCAAAGTCAGCGTGACCTGGGGTATCAACAATGTTAATTCTGTATCCATTCCAATTGATAGCTGTGTTCTTTGAAAGAATGGTGATACCACGCTCTTTTTCGATATCATTTGAGTCCATGACACGTTCCTGACCGATTTCGTTACGGTCTAGAGTGCCAGACTGGCGGAGTAATTTGTCTACTAAGGTTGTTTTACCGTGGTCAACATGCGCAATAATAGCAATGTTGCGGATTTTCTGAACATCCATTTTATAACCCTGTGATGATAAACTCAGACATTGAGTATAGATTTAAAAATAGCTGCGCTATTTTATCCTATTTTTGAGCTATCTAACATTTTTTGAAAAAAAAGAATTAAAAAAGTACCAATTTTATGCGTTTTCTTTTAGGGCTTAGAACATCAATCTAGAAAGCAAGGGGGCATTTTTCGAACTATCATATGAATTTTCTGTCAAATTAGACAATTAATTGTCGATGAGAGTCACTTATTGGCGAACGACAACCCAAGAAAGACCAAAAACAGATATAATGCTTTTAATCTTTGCAATAAGGTAAGAAACAAGTGAAAGAACTGTATAAATATTTTTTAAATCGAGTAAAAAGAGATTCCATTGGACTTGAGGCTTCAGCCTTGTCTTTTACTTCAATTCTTGCGCTAATTCCTGCAATTAGTGTGATTTTCTATTTTTTTGCAGTTTTCCCTTCTTTTGAGCAATTTAGAGAATCTTTAAAAAACTTTGCAAAGGCTAATTTTATGCCAGTTTTTGCAGATAATTTAGGCAACTACGTGGGAACTTTCGTTGAACATGCAGGAAAGTTGACTGCAACTAGCACAGTTGTCTTCTTTGTCATTTCTCTATTGTTAGTAAGATCAATTGATCAATGTTTAAACAGAATCTGGCGTGGTGGTAGAAGAAAATTAGGTACCATGATCGCTATCTACTGGACTTTACTTACCTTAGGACCAATAGCATTAGGTATTGTGATTTGGATTTTTACAAAGGTTATGGGCTTTGCAATCAGCTCAAACTCTACTGTAGGTCTTCCTCTAATGATTGCCTACTTTGTATTCCCAATCATAATTGAGTGTGGCGTATTGACAGCTGTATATGTAATTGTTCCAAGAGTAAGAGTAAAAGTCCAAGATGCTTTACTAGGCGCAGTTTTTGTTACAGTTGCCTTTGAGGTATCAAAAAAGATCTTCAGTGTCTTCGTATTAAACTTTTCAAATTATGAAGCAATCTATGGAGCTATTGCTGTAATTCCAGTTCTTTTTGTTTGGATTTATATTAACTGGTGGATTGTACTCTTAGGCGCCGAGTTTACAGCAACTTTAGGTGTGGTTCGTTCTGGTCTATCAGATGAAGTTCCAAGTTTTATGGTTTATCTTGCTAATGTTACAGGTTCTACTTTAGGTTCCGATGACATCATTAACAGCAAAAAGAAGAAACCATCTATCAGCATTAAGATTTCTTCAAAACCTTAATCTGTAATGGTGTTTAGATCGTTATTTTGTACTGTTTTTTTATAGGTCCTGAGATGATTTTTCTAAAGCCTCAGGACTTTTTTGATCCTTTTCTTTATTCAATTCACTCGCAGCATCTGTCAGCTCTTTAGCTGAATTTTCTTGTAAAGCTTCCTCATTTATACCAGGTCTAATTTCACCTCGAGATAGAGCTGTAATAAAGATGTTCTTATCATTTGAGGTCTCTTTAGTAAGTCCTTTTATGTTGATATTAGAAATACTATCTTTTGGTAAAGATACAAAGGTACCACGAGCAGAGAAATCCTTGTTGTTAAGATCTAGCTTTGCATTGAATGTAAGGTGTGAGGTGGTGAGATCACCTGATCCCTTTAGTTTCAAGAAGTGATCTTGAGGAAAGATCTTAAGACTTAGTTTATACAATCCTAAGTCTCCATCTTTGATGGCGTCGCACAATTCGTCGTAGTTTAAAGCGTAGTTTTTCTTTAAACCTCCGTTAATAAGATCTAAACCAAACTGTGATACTAATAAAGAATCACTTGTAAGGTTGATATTGCCAGTGTAAAGCTGTTTTGCTTTACCTACATTGTTATCATCAATTTTGTTTTTTTCATTGTTGATATTAGAACAGGGGCTGTTGGTGTTATTGTTCTCTGAACTGTTGTCCTTATCGGTAGTCGCAACCCCTATAGGTGCATCAGTTTTATCTGCCTTTTCATCTAGTTCTTCTAATTTAGTTATCTCTCCTTCAAGATTAATCACACCACTTAATAGATGGTCTGTAAGGTTTGAATTTAATTCAGAGATATCAAATTGAGGAGCAAAGACTTTGATTCTTAAAATTTCTAACTCATTGTTTGCGTCAACTTCAAAAGCAAGTTCACTCTTTTTAAAGAGCATCTTTCCTACATTGAATGCATATCCCTTGTCTGAAAGATCCAATTTAGAGTCAAATTGTTTGATGAAGAGATCAGAGTAATAGCCACTATCAAAATTAAAGGTAATATAGCAGTTAGAGCTGTCATCTTCATTTAGTGAATTGTTATCTAAGATATTATTTAATGGCTTAAGCTTACTTAAAAGCGGAGTGGAAACATCATTTTCAGCATTCTTTGTGTCTGATGCTTTATCTATACTCTCTTCGTTATCTGCTGTTTTTGCCATAGTGCTTACATCAAAGCTATTTTGATCAAGTGACTCGACGATATTATCTTTTTTAGCCTTGTTGTTAAAAGCTATGTTGTTAGCTTCTAGTTTTACGCTTTTTATTGATAAAGGTAAGGTATTGATGAAAGACACAAACTCCGTTCCGTCAATGCTGAATTTTTCTACATTGATGTTGTGATTTAGCAGAGTGTTTTGTACAAAAGCGTACTGCTCTTTGGTAGTTTCAAATTTGCCTTCTTTTAGTGACAGATTATGAATGGTAAGTAAAGGTTCACTATCATTTTGATAGTCGTAATTGATGTCAAAAGAGTAAGCTCCATCAAAGACTGTACCTTCAGCTTTCATAGAGATTGCGCTGTCAGCAAGATTAGCTTCAATATCAGAATTTTCAGCTGTTACTTGTATGCTAGGTTTAGAGATTTCGCCACTGCTGCCTTTAAAGGTAAAGTTGATTTTTCCGTCTTTTACTAAAAGATCTGAAATTGAACCTCTTACTTGTCCAAACAAAAGATCTTGTTTTGGAAGGGCTAATACACAGTCGTAGACAGATGCCTCTGGTGCATAGATCTTGTATTTTTCAGAGAGTAACTTATAGTCCTTAAAAATAATCTTATTTAGATTTAATCTAGAAAACTTCAAGTTTTCTGTTTTTCTATCAATGGTAAGATCTGCTAAGAGAGTTCCTCCAAAGATCTGTACAGATAAATCTTTTATGACGATCTTTTCAGGTTCTACTCCAATGTTAGTTTGCAGATTTTTTATAGGTTGTTCATCTAATTGACCTTCGTTAGCCCTTATGTCAGCTACCTTAAAAGAGAACTTACCATCGTTTCCTAAGTAGGCATCAACAGCTGATAGTGAGCCGTGATTTAAACTTAGCTTGTACAAATTTATAGGGGCATCAACAAGATCAAGTTTACTTATATGTATATCTTTGAATTTGAATTTTTCTTGTTTTAATTTTTGTAAATCTTTGTCATTTGCCTTAATGCCTTTGGCGTAAAAGTATTTAATTTCAAAGGTATCTGATTTTAAAAGGCTAGGAAGATCATATTCCATATAGATTTCATCTACATTAGATTTTCCTACTTTGATGTCATGCAATTTGATGACATTTGGATACAAGGCAGAAAACTCTACCTTTTGACAGTTGATTTCAAAACTTGTTCTGCTTGATAGAAATTTTATTAAAGGTGCTTTGATGTTCTGACCATTAAAATAGAGAATTGCTCCACATACGGCAATAGCAATGGCTACAATCACAAGAAGAATGGATTTAATGATTTTTGAAAGTTTAGACTTCCTATTTTTGATTTTTACATTTGCTATAAAAGCCATGTTTAGCCTCAACGGATACTGTATGTAGGATACCAGCGTCTGATTAGAGATTTACAGGTGTCTATGTCTGAGTTCATAAGTTTTATTGCAGCTTCTCTAGCTGGACTTATGAGTTCAAAATCTCTGTTTACATCTACGACTTTGAAAAGATCAAAACCTTTTTGTTTTTCACCTAGAACTTCACCAGGACCTCTTAATTTAAGATCTTCGGTTGCAATCTTAAAGCCGTCATTTGTACTCTTCATGATAGCAAGACGTTGCATTGCAATGTCGTGATCCATTTCATTATTCTTTTTATAAACAAGTATACAGTATGATTCTTTAGAGCCTCTGCCTACACGACCTCTTAGCTGATGTAACTGTGCTAAACCAAGTTTGTCAGCACCTTCAATGATAATAATAGATGCATTAGGAACATCCACACCAACTTCTACAATGGTAGTTGCGACAAGAATATTGAATTTGCCTTCTAGAAATCCTTTCATGACTTTGTTTTTGTCATTAACAGCCATTTGTCCATGCAATAGACCTATTTTTAGTTCAGGCAATTCCTTTTTTAAGAGCTTATAGGCCTCATTTACTGACGCATTCTCGTCCTCGTCTGCATCAATATTTGGACATATCCAGTAAGCTTGAACTCCCTCTTTACAAACAACTGATAGTCTTTGAATAATTGAAGCTTTCTTTTCATCAGACATCACAGCTGTCACAATAGGTTTTCTTCCTGCAGGTAACTCATCTAGCTTTGATACATCCAGATCAGAGAACAAGGCTAACTGTAAAGTTCTAGGAATAGGAGTTGCAGTCATCACCAATTGATGCATGGTGATTTTTTCTGGAGCTTTATGCAAAAGAGCAATTCTCTGGTCAATGCCAAAACGGTGTTGTTCGTCGATAATTGCAAGTACTAGCGATTTATAATTAATCTCAGGTTGAAATACACTGTGAGTTCCAACGATGATATTTGCTGCTCCAGATTTGATCTCTTCAACGATCTTGTCTCTTTTACTGCCTTTTACAGATGAGGTCAAAAGAACAGTATTTATCTTGAAAGGATCGAGCAGATTTTTAATTTTATTGTAATGTTGCTGAGCTAAAAGTTCTGTAGGCGCTAGGATCACACATTGATTCCCTGAAGCTGAAACTTGAAGGGCTGCGAAAACTGCAATCATGGTTTTTCCTGAACCTACATCACCATGAAGCAGTCTTAACATAGGTTTGTCTTTTTCTAAATCGGAGCTTACTTCCTCAATTGAACGCAACTGGGCATTGGTTAATGAAAAAGGTAAAGACTTTATAAAATTCTGTTTTATTTCTTTGTTATCAGGAATTATATACGCCTTATTTGCACTGTTTTTCCTTTTTAGGAACAGTAAGGTTAACTGATAAGCAATCAGTTCCTCATAGCACAGCCTTTTAAATGGAGCAGACTTTTCTAAAATAAACTTGTCTTTTGCCTTTTCCAAAGGAAAAGGTCTATGAGACAGTTCAATAGCTTGGCTTATGGTTAATTTAAAAGGATTTAATTCTGAAGGTAAGATCTCAGGCAAAGCCATTACCTTTAAAGAATCTAATACACCAAAGATGATTTTTCTAATTGATGCTTGAGGTACCTTCTCGACAGCATGGTATACAGGTGTAAGTCTGTCTGAAGGTAAAAAAGGATCATTGTCTCCAATAAAAGTGACAGTAGGCTGAGCCATTACTCTTGCGCCACTGTAATCACTTAACTTTACAGAGCCAAAGGCTAAGACTCTTCTTCCTTGGACATAGTTTATCATCTGATTAGGGTAGAGATTAAAGAAAGTAGCTTCAATCTTTCCTGTATCATCCTGAAGAATAACCTTTAATAACCTCACCCTAGAATTTAAAACATTATGAACAGCTGCAATGTGTGCATCTATGAGAACAAAGTTACCGTCAGGGAAGATATCTCTGATTTTAGTTACTTTGGTTTTATCAAGATATTTAAAGGGAAAATCAAAAAGGAGGTCAAAGAGTGTTTTGATCCCCTTATTGTTAAAACTTTTTATATATGAAGGCCCTAGTCCCTTTAAGGTAGCTATATCAGTACAAGAATATCTTGAGTCATCTTCTAGGGCCATAAGACATACCTTTTTTAAGAGATTCTATTCATTGTTAAGCGATATCAACATAAAAGCTATCAAAGCTAATGCTATAAAAGCTGTTTAATGAAGATAGATGCTCTTAATCTTTTAACTTTCTTTAGTAATTTTTGAACTTCTTCAGGGTAGCTTTCAAAACTATCTAAATCATCTACACTGCCTATTTGCTTGGTGTGACGAAGTAGATATTGTTGCTCATGAGCAAATTTTTCCTGTAATTGATGGAAAGGATCAGAAATGACTAAACCATTCTCAAGATCAAGACTCCAAGCTCTTGGGTTTAAATTATTTCCTGTAAGGAGAGCAAAGTTGCTGTCTACATACATTCCCTTCACGTGATAGGTATTGTTGCCATCCTTCCATAACATAATCTTTAGAAGACCTTTGTCAATGAACTTCTGGTTTTTTGATATGAAATCTTTTAAATTCTGCTCATAGATGTATGGCACTGCGCCCACTGGTGAAAAGTTTTCCCCTTCTCGAATAAAGAAGTCATTTGCTACTTTATCGCCAACTACTAAAGTTACAGAAACCTCACGCTCTAAAGCATCTTCAATTGCTGATGACACATCTTTGGGAGGGTTGAAGTATGGTGTGCAGATAAACAGTTTTTCTCTTGCAGCACCTAATAGCCACATGATGGTTCTGTTTAATTGATTACCTTTCTTACCTAGACCTGCAATAGGAGTTACTCCAATTTGATAATTGCAAATCTTATCGTTTTTTACGCTGTATTGAACTTGAGTTAAGTGACGTCTTAATTCACGGATTTCATCTCTCATCTCTTTGGCTGGTTTTACAACGCCTTGAGAAAAGTCTTGAACAGCAAAATTAGGATGAAATGCATTAGTTGCAAAAGCACACATGGTGTTGGCAAGTTCAGCTGAATGAATTTCATGGTATCTATCTAAGCGGTAGCGTCCGTTGTATCCCATGTAAACATCGTTAATACTTGCTCCTGAGTAAAGAACAGTATTATCGAATACAAAGCCTTTTAAGTGCATTACACCAAAGATTTCTCTTCTTTTTACAGGAACACCATAGATAGCAGGCGGGGTTTCACTGGTTTTTGCCATCTTGTAATAAAGTTCAGAGTTACCAAGAGATGGTCCTTTACCAATTAAACCTCTTTGAGCGCGATGAAAATCTACATAAACTCTAATATAGAGTTTTGGATTCTTTTCTTTTGCATCATAAAGTGCTTGTAGAACTTGTCTGCCGATCTCATCATCTTGTAAATATAAAGCAGTGATTAAGATCCTTTCTTTAGCGCTGGCGATAAGCTCAAGAATTCTATTAAAACAACGATGAGGTGTTTCCAAAATATTATATGAGGAAACATCCACAGGAATAGTTGGCAACTGCTGTAATCTGGTCTGACAGTAAATAGCACCAGGTAAGCTCTTTTTTAAGAAAAACATTATCCGTCAACTCCATTAAATAGCGGCAGTGGCCTTATTTAGCCAAGTAATCTCATCTTCTGTTAAGGAAGTAGCTGCGTTTGTAATCACATTATTTACGTTCTGATGGTAATTGTTAAGCCACTCTATTTCTTTTTGTGATAAAAGCTCTTTATCGATGAATCTCTTATCAAAAGGAACAAGAGTTAAAGGTGAAAAACATAGCATGTGTTGCATTCCTGGAAGGGTGCATTGCATTACAACTAAAAGGTTTTCTAGTCTAATACCGTACTCTCCTTCTTTGTAGTAACCTGGCTCATCAGATAGAACCATTCCAGGAATTAAAGGTACGGTAGATCTTCTAGAAGAAATTGTTTGTGGTCCTTCATGAACTGAAAGTACGTGACCTACTCCATGACCTGTACCATGAGCAAAATCAAAACCGCAATCCCATAAAGGTCTTCTTGCAATAGCATCTATCTGAAGTCCTGATGTGCCTTTAGGGAAGATAAGAGTTGCAAGAGCGATGTGAGATTTTAGTACAAGAGTGTACATCCTCTTAATCTCATCGGTAATATGAGGTCCTACAAGAATGGTTCTTGTAATGTCAGTGGTGCCTTCAATGAAATGAGCTCCACTATCAATTAGATATAAACAATCTTTACCTAAAGCCCTAGATGTAGTCTCATTTTCATGATTATAGTGACACATTGCTGCATTTGGTCCTAATGCAGAAATTGTTGCAAATGAAGGTTCGATAAAACCAGCTTCGACTTTTCTAAAACTCAAAGCTCTAGCTGCAAGTTCAGCTTCATCTACACCTTCTACTCTTCTTAAGAAAGCTTCATCGCTATCTGTTGGTTTATCCAATGCAGTTAAGTTGTCCAACCATGAAAGAAAACGACACATAGCGATGCCATCTTTAATGTGAGCTTTGTACTCACCTGCAACTTCGATGTGATTTTTGCAAGCTTTAGGCATCTGACACAAACCTAAGCCTTCTGAAACTTTTGCTCCTCCTGAGTACAGTTTTGTCATTACATGAGCGTTAGTTGTTTCTGGATCTACGTAAACTGTACAAGATGAAGAACACAATCTATCTAAAACATCATCAAAGGCTTCTTCAGGGAAGATATCAATATGACCAATGTGCTCTTGTAACTGATCCTGAAGATTCTCATCTTTAAAGTGATTTGGATTGATGTACCACTCTAAGGCTTCATTAGAATAGGCTACCATTTTGCAATTGATAACAGGAAGATAAGCTCTATCTCTTCCTCTAATGTTTAGTAACCAGCAGATACTTTCAGGATCGCTGATTACAGTTGCATCTAGATCTTTATCTCTTAAAGTCTGAGCAATAAGCTGCCTTTTTTGAGGACTAGGGCAACCATTGTATTCATCAGGGAAAATAGAAATTTCTGAAATTACAGGAGCTGGCTTATCAGTCCAAATCTTATCTACAAGATTGCTCTCGGTTGCAACTAGGTTAATGTTGTTCATTCCTAGTTCATTCTTAATAGAGATATATTCTTTGTAGCTTATGCAATTGATATCAATACCAACAGTTGAATTCTTTGGCATTACACTTGAAATCCATTTAGCAGGTTTTACTTTTGCTAAATCGAAATCCTGAAAGATATCAGTATCAATCTGCTCCTTTACTTGAACAACATATCTTCCATCGACGAAAACAGCACAGTCTCTCTCAACTAAAGAGCTGTTTTCTGAGTTATCTTGGTTTATTTCAATGCTTTCTTCATTGATCTTGAGATCATTGCGGGTAATAACAGCATAACCAGCGCTTCCTGAAAAACCTGTAATGTACTTTAGTCTTTCTTCATCTTCATTTAGTTCATAAGACAGGTATTCATCATCATGAGAAACAATAAGTGCATCAAGATCGTTTTGATCTAGTAATTCTCTTAATGAAGCAACTCTTTGCTCAAAAACACTGTTATTCTGATCTGACATAGTTTTCTCTATTTCTTAATGCCATAACATACGGTATTTAATGATTTTTATCATGCGTGATCTTAGCACATACGCCTATATCTATCAAAAATCGATGTATTTTCAGTGTACAATCATAGAAAAGTAAAAAATATTTATAGGAAAGAATGAATATGTCAGAAATTAAAGATAATCCATTGTTAAATTATAGTGGTCTACCTCCTTTCTCACAGGTAAAACCAGAACACGTAAAAAGTGCTGTAGAAACTGCTATTGAAAGATGTAAAAAGCAGGTCATTGAATTGTCAGAAAAATATAAAAATGAACCAACTTGGGATAACGTAATTTCGCCAATTGAAGAAAATGAAGATCGCTTATCTAAAGTTTGGTCTGTAGTTTCTCATTTAAACTCTGTAAATAATACCAAAGAGCTAAGACAGGCTCATGATGAGTGTTTACCTGTACTTTCTCAGTTCTATTCATGGTTTGGTCAATACAAGCCTTATTTTGAAGTATTAAAGAAAATCCAAGCATCTGATGCCTTTGGCAGATTATCAATCCCTCAGCAAAAAGCTATCAAGAATGCTATTCGCGATTTTAAATTAACTGGTGTTGATTTAAACGAAGCAGATCAGAAGGAATTTGCGCAAATTTCAGCAAAATTAAGTGAATTAACCTCAAAATTTTCAAATAACGTTCTAGATGCAACTCATGGTTACACTTTACATGTAACTGACAAAGATAAGTTAAAAGGTTTACCTGAAAGCGCTTTAAAACTAGCTAGTGCAGAAGCTTCAGAGCGTAAATTAGATGGTTATGTTTTTACTTTAGAGATGCCATCTTATTTACCATTTATGACTCACTGTGAGAACAGAGATTTAAGAAAAGAGTTATATGTAGCATATAACACTCGCTCTTCAGAGATAGGCCCAAATGCCGGTAAATGGGATAACGCAAAGGTAATGGAAGAAATCTTATCTTTACGCTACAAAGAAGCAAAACTTTTAGGTTTTGAATCTTATGCTCATTTATCTTTAGCAACCAAGATGGCAGATACTCCTGAGACTGTAATTAACTTCTTAGAAGATTTAGCTAAAAAGTCTCATGCTCAAGGTGAAAAAGAAATCTCAACATTACGTGAATATGCTAAAAAGAATGGTGTTGATGATTTACAGCCATGGGATATTGCTTTTTATTCTGAGAAACTGCGTCAAGAGCAGTACTCATACTCAGAAGAAGAATTACGTCCATATTTTCCTGAGAATAAAGTAATCGAAGGCATGTTTGAGTGTGCTCATAGATTATATGGAGTCACTCTAAAGAAGCGCTTAGGTGTTGATGTTTGGAATGAGAATGTAAAGTGCTTTGATGTCTATGAGGATAAATATGGTTCTAAGATAGGTACTATTTTTATGGATCTATATGCTCGACCAGGTAAGAATGGTGGTGCTTGGATGGATGAGTGTTTAACTCGTCGCTATCGTGATGATGGAACTTTACAGTTACCAGTAGCCTACCTAGTATGTAACTTTACAAGACCTGTAAATGGCAATATTTCTGAGTTAACCCATGATGAAGTGGTAACTATCTTCCATGAGTTTGGTCACTCACTAAATCAACTGTTAACCAAGATTGATATTGCTGATGTTTCAGGTATCAATGGCGTACCTTGGGATGCAGTGGAGTTACCAAGCCAGTTCAATGAGAACTTTGCTTGGCAGGAAGAGGTCTTAAACTTCTTATCAAGTCATGTAAAAACAGGCAAGCCTTTACCAAAAGATAAATTAGATGCTGTTTTAGCTGCTAAGAATTTTGAATCAGCTATGGCAATGTTGCGTCAGATAGAATTTGCTCTATTCGACTTTAGAATTCACCTTGAATATGATCCTAATAAGGGAGGCAGAATTTTTGAAATTCTAAATGAGGTTAAAAAACAGGTTGCTGTGGTTCCTAACTTCAAAGACAGTCGTTTCCCTAATAACTTTACTCATATCTTCTCAGGTGGATATGCGGCAGGTTATTACAGCTATAAATGGGCTGAGGTATTAGCCGCTGATGCTTTCTCACTCTTTGAAGAAAAGGGTATCTTTAATCGAGAAGTAGGCAAGAGCTTTGAAGAACTGATCTTAGCTTGTGGTGGAGCTTCAGATCCATTAAAGAACTTTGAAGAGTTCAGAGGCAGAAAGCCTAGTGTTGATGCTTTGTTAAAGCAAAGCGGTATTGAACAGTAGGTGAAATAAAAGAGCAGCAATGCTGCTCTTTTTAGACCGTTGTTAATAAAATAGGATTGATGGAATTAAGACAATAGTTTTAACTCCATCTTTTTATTTATCTTCTTCTGTTGAAGTTGTTTCTGTTTCTCTTAGAAGCAGAAGGATCAGGCAGAATCAGCCCTCCAAAAGGCTCGCTTGGAGCACCTACAACTGATCTTGTTTCTTTGTTAACTTCAACTATTCTTACCTTGATAGGATCTCCTAAACGTTTTACAAGATTACCTTTAACAAAAGCTTCACCAGTATCTCCTGACAGGATAAGATCTTCTTTACTCTCAGATATAAATGAGAATGGTACAAAGATCATAGCTCCGTTTTCAGTTAGGATAACCTTTAGACCACCTCTAGAAATATCAAAGATCTCACCATTGAATACAGTCTTTTTTTCAATTTCTGGCTCTAAGAATTCAACATATAACCAATCTCTTACATCGCGCTCTGCCATTCTGTTGGTACGACGAGCATCATTCATCTCTTTTAATAGATCTTCATCAGGAAGAGTTGGTTTTACAGTATTAGCAATCAGAGACTTTATCAATCTGTGATTTACCATATCTCCGTATTTTCTAATAGGAGACGTCCAAGTTGCATAGTTTTCTACACCTAAAGCATAATGTGGACCTGGAGTAATACTAATCTCAGAGTATTCTTGAAGTTTTCTTATTCTGCTGTCTAGATAATCATTGTTGTTATCTACAGCAAATCTTCTAACCTTGTTGTACTCTTCAATTGTATCTAATTTGTCTTCATTAAAAGGGCATTTTTCTTTTTCAAGTAACTCTGCGATGTCCTTTTTCTTCTGCATATCAAAGCCACAGTGGATGTTAAAGATACCGCTGTTTAGCTTCTCTGCTAAAAAGTCACCTGCTGCTACGTTTGAAACAATCATAGCCTCTTCAACAATCTGGTTGGCAATACGTCTGTGGTTTACCTCAATATGATCTAATGCTCCGTTATCTTTTAGAACGAACTCATAATCAGGTCTGTTTTTGAAACTTGCAGCATGTGTTGAACGGTAATGATCTCTTACCTTAGTAAACTCAACTAATAAAGACAGAATTGGCTTAATTTCCCCTGATGGAGTAAATTTTGCGCCTGCAACTCCTTCTAAGTAATCTGAAATCTCGTTATAAATTAACTTACCGTGAGATTGGATCTTGGCAAGCTTAAATACGGTCTTATCTTTTAATAATTCGCCATCTTTAGTTATGGTCATGATGCCAACTAAAGCAGGTCTTGCCTCATCTGCTCTGAGAGAACACAGATTCTGAGAGAGAATTCTAGGTAACATAGGAATATCTCTACCAGGAAGATAAATTGAGAAAGCTCTGTGTGCTGCTAGATGATTTAAAGGTGTGTCCTCAGCAATATAGCCTGTAGGATCTGCAATTGCTGTATAAAGTTTGTAATTATCACCATCTTTTTCGATATACAAAGCATCATCCATATCTTCAGTATGCTCAGAGTCGATAGTAACAAAGGGAACTGCAGACATATCTTCTCTTGGAAGAGAATCTTCTAAAAACTTAAACTCAGCGTCTTCAGGTTCGGTTAAAGGTAAGTCATAACGTCTTAAACTTACTGACCAAGGAGCTTTTGGAGCATTTTTCTTACAAATGAACTCATCTAATGATGCTCTAAAGAATTTCTTTTCTAAAGCATGAGAGGTTAGGTTACAGATAACCCAATCTCCATTTTCTAGTTTCTGTGATTTGTCTTTACGATGATCATCTGCCTGCATTCTGATATTGATGCTTGGATGATCTGGAACAATGTTTAATTTGCCTCCGACAAATAAAACCTTACCTACGAATCTTTTTAGGTATGCTTCAATTAGTTTTTCAGGAACTGCATGGCTCTTACCATTACCATCCTCTTCAATGACAGCTCTGATTCTGTCTCCGTTAACGATATTCTTCATATCATTTGGAGTAATAAAGAAAGATTCTCTATCTACTTCTAAGAATCCAAAGCCTCTATCTGAGGCCTTAACAAAACCTTCTTTTTTTACTTTTTCTTTTTCAAATGTATTCTTTAACTGACGTAAAGCTGGATCGTCAAATAACATGCTTATCTCCAAAATTATTTTTCACCGCAAATTATACAATGAGGAGGGGCTGTTTTCTGATTTTTGAGAAAAAACAGGATAAAAGTGCACGAGATCAATTAGAATATAGGAATGATTAAGTTGTGTACAACAAACAGTATGACCAAAGATAATAAAATCAATCCAAGATACATTTCGTTGTTTTATGCCGTAACAAATTGTGCTTTAGGTTGTGCAATTGGTTTTTACTACGGTGATGTAACTTTTAGAACAATAGTTGTTGCAATAGCGATTATCATCTGTGGCGGTGGTATTCAGTCTTTATGTAATTACTCTATTGATTACTCTCGAGCATACAGAAAGCATCGACTTGATAAACAGAAAGGGTTTATGACTCCAATTATGATTGGAGAAATTTCTCTGACGCAATTAAGAAAGAGAATGGCTCTAGTTACTCTTTTGATCGCTGTCTTTGGTGCTCTCTCTATTTATCTTGCGATAGGTTCAAACATTCAGCTTTTATCCTGGTTTATATTTTTATGTGCCTTGTCTATCCTTTTAGCTCTTTTCTACACTACAAGTAGTATTTATCTATACAAAGGAATTGGTGCGATTGCAATCTTTGTTATCTTTGGCATGATTTCAATCTTGGGCTCTCAATTTATCATCGTGGCAGCATCTAGTGCTACTATCGATTTCTATCCTGATGCGTATTTATTGGCCATAAGTGCAGCTGCAAGTTCATTAATCATCTTGTATGTAAGAAGTATCAGAACTAATGTCAGAGAAAAAGCTAAAACCATAGGCCAAGTGATAAGTTATGAGATTTCTACAATTTACCTCATAGCATTAGTCTCTGTGAATATAGCCTGTTCAGTATTAGCCTGCATCACTTCTCACAGAGCTTTAGAATCTCTGTTTATAATCGCAGGCTTTATTCCCATGATTTACTTTGTATACACCATCTTAAGATATAAGAACAAATCTAACTTTTTGAAAAATCGTTTCAATGAATTGATGTTAAGCTGTTCATTTAATAATCTAATTTGGATAATCGTATTAGTAGCAGATTTTTGGATTTATTATTAAGAGATATTCAAGAGAAAATAGAAGACTTAAAAGAGATACAACATGTTAAAAGATTGGTTAAGTGAAATTCGTTTAAAATCATTGCTCCTTGCTCTAACTAACTGTGCTTTAGGTTGTGCTTTAGGTTATTACTATGGCAATGTTACTGCTTATACCCTGTTTACAGGTTTTTTAATTGTAGCTACTGGTGTGTTGCTACAAATTTTAAGTAACTTTGCAGATGATTATGGTGATGCCTGTAAGAGTGCAGATGGTCCTAATCGCTTGGGACCTATAAGAGCTGTAATGTTAGGTTCAATTTCACTTACAGCTTTAAGAAAGTCTATGGCTACAGTAACTCTGCTTGCTACTATCTGTGGATCCTTAGCTCTATTTATGTCAGTAGGAAACAATATTGAGGTTTTATCCTGGTTTGTATTCTTAGGAGTAGCAGCTGTTCTTGCTGCTATTTTCTATACCATTGGTATGGCTTATGGATATAAAGGCTTTGGCGATATTGCAGTATTCATTTTCTTTGGTCTTGCTGCTGTAATCGGTTCACAAATCTTAGTTTTAGGTGCTAGTGATCAGGGTGTAGATCTTTTCCCTGATTCATTTTTATTAGGTTTAGCTTGTGGCGCTCAGTCTGTAATGGTACTGCATGTAGCTTCAATGAGAGATATTGTTGAGGATAGGCTATCTGGCAAAAAGACCATTGCCGCAAGATTAGGTCCTAAGATGTCTGCAGTATACCTAATTGTGATGTTTGCGTTTTCTGCAATTGTATCATTAAGTGCATGTTTCTTCTCTCACAAATTTTGGGAGTGCTTTATCGTACTTTTTGCGCTATTACCACTAGCCGCAGCAACTTACAGAGCATCAATTCACTGTGAAGACGGTCAGGCTGTAGCTAAAGAGCGCAAATACACTTTAATTGGCTGTGCTTTCCATAATATCGTTTGGATGATGCTATTAACTTTAGATTATTGGTTCTACTACTAGTATTTCAATTTATGGTTCTGCTTGTGCAGAACCTATCTCTTAAAACTCCTTTCTCATAACCTAACATTGCAATTAGTTTTTGATGATCCTGTGGGCTGTTTTAGGCTATCTCTTATAGAACATTCTAGTAAAGCAGATAAGTACAGGTAAGATCTCAAGTCGACCTAAAATCATATCCACACTGAAAAGTAGACACAGAGGATTTGATACCTGACTGAAGTTTGAGGATGGGTTTAGAGTAGTGCCCATAGCAGGACCTACGTTTGATAGACAGGATACTGTTGCTGTAATGGAGTCTCCTAAATCTAAACCTAAAGAGCAAGCAACAATACTCGACAGCATTGCAATAAAAATATATGACACAAGATAAGTAATTACAGATGATAAGGTTGCAGGATCTATAACCTTACGATTAAATCTTGGTTCACTAACAATGTGAGGGTGTAAGAGTTTCTGTAACTGAGTGTTAAACATGGACAGACAGATCTGAATTCTGAAAGTCTTAATGCCTCCTGATGTTGAACCAGAACAACCACCAATAGCTAAAATACATAAGAACAAGCTAGATGCAAAGGGATTCCATAAAGTGAAATCCTCTAAAGAATAACCTGTTGTTGATGTTACAGCTACTACGTTAAAGAATGAAATTCTAAAAGCCTTCTCAAGATCATAATCATTCATATAAATTAAAGAGATGGCAACAGCGGTTGCCACGATAACATTTAAAAGAATGAATCCCTTTACCTGCTGATCTTTAAAGAACTTGAAAAAGTTACCTGACAAGGATGACAGAATTAACAGGAAAGGACAGCTTGAAATTAACATGAACACAATAGTTACATATTGAATAAAAGGTGTAGTTCCATTCATTGAAGCATCGGTTGCAGTCATACCTCCGGTTGAAACAGTACTCATCGCTGTGGTTATCGCTGTGAAGATATCAAAACCACCTACAACATAGAATAAAGTGCAGGTAACCAAAATAGCTACATACCAAACAAACAGGGAGATCACCATGGTTTTTAAGTGAGGAGTAAATTTTGCTGAATCATCAAAAGATTGAGACTCAGTTTTGAAAATACTCATACCGCCCATAGCTGAAATAGGCAGAATTACCACAGCTAACGCAACGAACCCTACGCCTCCAATGTAATGTAGGATTGCTCTCCAAAGAATAATTGCTTGAGGTCGCTGCTCTAAATGTGTGATAACGGTTGAGCCAGTGGTTGAAAGTCCGGAGCAAGCTTCAAAAAGAGATTGAGAAAAACTCAAATCAGGTAACTGATAATAAAAAGGAATAGCCGCAATTAGAGCTACGATAACCCATAAAGAGGTAGTAAAGAGAAAAAGTACTCTAATAGAAGGATTCTGACCTGCTTTTTTTCCTAAAGTATGACAGCAAAAAGATACAAAAAGACCAATAATTCCTGTCGCCACGAATGCTCCGATTCCATGGGTAGTGTTGCATAAAGCGTAGATAGCAGGAATGAATGCTACTATTCCAAATAAGAAAAGAGCTGGTGCTAACAGTTTTGCTACAAGTCTAAAATCAATTACCACTTTGGTATCCAGAAAGAGAATGGGCGACAGAATCTTACAAGCTTACGCATCTGGCTGTTGTCATCTAGATATGCAATCAGCCTGTCTTTGTCTTCAAATTTAAGTTGAGGTTCAATCTGAAGTAATTTCTTTCCTCTTATTACTAAACCGAGAGTTACACCTTTTGGTAAATTGAGAGAATCAACTCTCTTGCCAATGATCTTACTTGTAAACTTTGAACCTTCTAAGATGAACTCAATAGCTTCAGACTTACCTTGTCTGAACAGATGTACATTTTCAACGCTTTCTTGTCTAATCAAAGACAGCAGTGCTGAAATAATAGAATCTTTTGGAAAGACTACAGTATCAATATCAGATTTATCATTAACAGTTAAATCAGCAAAGGAATCGCCTTTGATTAAAGCTAAGGTTTTAACGTTATGTACTTTTCTAAGCATCAAAGACGACATGATGTTTGTTTCGTCTTTTGGTGTTGCAGCTATATATAGATCGGTAGAATCGATGTTTTCTTCTTTCATGAAGTTCATATCGATAGGATCTGCGTTATAAACCTCAACCTCACTGTCATGGAGGTGTTGGGCGGTCTTTTTTGCTCTATCAGGATCGGATTCAACTAACTTTACACTGTATTTTTCAGACAGAGCGCGAGCTAGAGAATCTGCAATATGAGTACCTCCTGCGATTGTGATGTTTCTATCGCCAATACTTAGTTTTCTCAATGCTGATAATTGAGATAAGGCTCTGTCACGTTCACAACAGAAAAATACTTCATCACCGATTTGAAAGGCTTCTTTTTTGAGGTCGGATAAATATTTTTTATCTCTATAAACAGCTAAAACACTGGCTTTACCATCATAAGATGAAAAGGATGAAATGCTCTTGCCCAAAAGTTTACCTCCTAATTCAACTTTTGTACTTGCAACAATAATTCTACTGTCACAGAAAGAGCCAATTTCATTGATACCTGGCAACTCAATCATAGACATAATGCTTTGAGTTGTAATGTACTCGGTTGCAATAATATGATCGATAGGAATACTGTTAGGACCAAAGAGAACACCTGCCTCTTGCAGGTATTCTGCACTACGAAGTCTGGCGATTTTTCTAGGAATTTTGAATAAGAACTGTGCAACACAACATGCTGTAATATTTGCCTCATCATCAGATGTGGTTGCAACTAAAAGTTCTGTATTGTCAGCTCCAGCTCTTCTTAATGTATCTGGAGAGGCTGGATTCCCGATTACTACTCTTAAATCAATACGGTTACCGATCTCTGCTAGAGCATCATAGGCAGTATCTGCAATGGTGACTGCGTGTCCTGCATTCACTAGATACTTAGCAAGTTCGATACTTACATCACCCGATCCAAGAATAATAATCTTCATTTGCTGTTACTTTGTAGTTGTTTTAGAATTTTATTTCTTTATAAATCTTGCGTAGAAAAAACCATCCGAACTGTTTTCACCAGGTAATCTTTGATATGTTTCAACAGTGTTACCTCTCATCTCAAATGGCAATACTTGAGCATCACTATGTCTTGTTAAGAACTTTTCTACTTGTTCAACATTTTCTTTTTTGAGAATTGAACAGGTTGTATAAACTAAGATTCCACCCTTGTTTAATAAAGCAAAAGCGTTGTCTAAGATCTTTTCTTGTGTTTGTATAAGCACATCAATGTCTTTTTTACGTCTTAGCCATTTGATATCAGGGTGTCTTCTTATCACACCAGTTCCTGAGCAAGGAGCATCCACTAGAATTCTGTCAAATGTACCTGAAATTTTATTAGGTGCATTTGCAATATCAGCTACTAAAAATTCAGGTGTTCTAGATAGTCTTTGTAGATTTACCTTAGCACTCTCTAGTCTCTTTTCATCAACATCAGAGCAAGTTAAAGCTACATTAGGGCATAAATCTAAAATATGAGCGCTTTTGCCACCTGGAGCTGAACAAGTGTCTAAAACTTTTTGACCTTCTTCAAGCTTTAAAAGAGGCGCTGCAAGCTGTGCTGCTAAATCTTGAACAGCAACATAACCTTTATCAAAGTAAGGTAGCTTCTCTACACCAACAGGAGAATCTAAAAGAATGGTACAAGGACTTTCATCTACTGTTTTAGCATCAATAGAGAATGTCTCTAATGCTTTTAAGTAGTCTTGTGTTGAGATCTTAGAATTTTCAACTCTTAAGAACATAGGAGCATGTTCATTTGAGTTTTTCATGATCTCTACAGCGTCACTTCCATAGTCTTTTAAAAGCTCTTCATAAAGCCATTTAGGAAACGATTGCTCAACACTGGGATCTGCACTGTGTGCAAGGTGAGCTCCTTCTCTTAGAAAACGTCTTAAAACAGCATTAACAAGACCTGTAAATTTCTTGCATCTGCAAAGTTCACATGCACCAACTGTTGCTGCAACTACCGCATGAGCAGGGGCTCTTGTGAATAAAAGCTGATAAATGGCGCAGATAATTAGAGTTCTTGCGACATTAAATTGCTGATTGATTGAATGATCTAAAAGCTCATTTACAGTGGTAGACAGTAACCTTCTGTGTCTTAAAGTTCCGTAAACAATTTCTTGGACAAAAGCTCTATCTCTGTCATCTAACTCTTTTGTGAATAGAGGCAGAGCTTCTGTTAGAGATTTACCTTCTTCAATAGCATTAACACACAAGGCAGCAGCTGCTCTTGAAGCTGATCCTTGAGCTGTTGCTTTTTTATAGGTATTAGCGTGATGAGAAAATCTCTTTTTGTTATCACGTTTATCAGTATGTGGTTTTGTGCTATTTCTTGGTTTTAAAGCACTCTTTTGATTATCAGCCAAATTGTTTTCCTACACAAAATTCGTCTTTTCTAGATCTTGCAAGATCTGCTGCTTTTACAGGACCTTTACCAGGAGCCTGAATGGTGATTAGTTTTACTATGCCTTGAGCACAAGCTACGTTGATACCATCTTTATCAACATTAACAATGCGACCTGGTTCTAACTCAGTTGTGCCATATTCAACACATGACATAAATACTTTGTATTTAATACCATTAAGCTCAGTAGTAGCAACAGGCCAAGGATTTAAACCTCTAATAGTTCTGTCAACAACTTCGGCACTTTGGTTGAAGTTAATATGAGATTCTTCTTTAGAGATTTTCATTGCATATGTAACTGTGTCTTCATCCTGAGGAACTGCTTTTAAAGAACCATCAAAAATCTTAGGCATAGCAATAAGTAAGGTCATTGCTCCTAAATCAGCTAATTTTGCAAACAAAGTTGCTGAGGTATCATTTTTTTCAATTTTCAATGTAGCTACGGAGTATACATCACCAGCATCAAGCTTTAGAGTTAACTTCATGATTGAAACACCAGTTTCTTCTTCTCCGTCAAGGAGAGCTCTTTGAATAGGAGCGGCTCCTCTGTATTTTGGAAGAATAGAACCGTGTACATTGATACAACCGTATTTAGGTGCATCAATAACTCTTTGTGGAAGGATGATACCGTAAGCTACAACGATGCAGAGATCGGCTTTGAGATCTTCAAATTTCTTAATCTCTTCTTCGTCTTTAAAATTCTCAGGAGTAAATACTTCAATGCCTGCTTCTAAAGCCAATGCCTTTACAGGAGAAGGTGTTAACTTATGACCTCTTCCTGCAGGTCTATCAGGCTGGGTATAGACTGCTATAGGTTTAATCCCTGCATCTAATAAAGCCTTTAAATGAACAGCTGCAAATTCAGGAGTTCCGGCAAAGATAATTCTCTTATCCAAGATTATTCTCCTTTAAGAGACTTTACATATTTCTCATATTTTTTATGAAGTCTGTCTCTTTTCATTCTAGATAATTTATCTACGAACAATTTGCCATGAAGATGGTCAATCTCATGTTGCAGACAGATTGCAAATAGACCATCCACATTGTCAAAAGTACAATGCTCGCCATTTAAATTTTGATATTCAACAGTACATCTTTCGTATCTTTCAACCTTATCTTGATAGCCAGGAACTGAAAGACAACCTTCCTGTGATTCAACAATGTCACCTTCAAGTTTGGTGACCTTTGGGTTGATTAAAACAATTTTATTTTTGCCCTGTGAACCGTCATCTTCAGGAATATCGATTACTACGATATTTTTGTTTTCAGCTATCTGAGGACCTGCTAGACCGATACCTTCATTTTTGTACATAGTCTCGAACATATCTTCAGATAATTGTTTTAAATTCTCGTCAAAAACCGTAATGTCACTGTTTGGTTTTCTTAAAATCTCGTCAGGGTAAATAACTACTTCTCTAATTGCCATTTTTTTTCCTTTTGTCAGTTACTTTAATTTTACCATTAGTGGAGTAAATTTGCTTAAATTGTGAGATTATGACTGCCAAAAGACTGATATATTTAAAGTAGAACAGGGAAATATCTTATGAGTATGCATGCTGATGATGAACATTTAAAAGAAGGTTCTCCATGTCCTTTGTGTGGTGAACCTTTAGTGATAAGACATTCAGCCCATGGCGATTTCTTAGGTTGTTCAAATTATCCTGAGTGCTCATTTTTAAAACCTATTGTTGCAACTCATACGGTGGTTTCTTTAGGAGAAGTTGGCGCTCCGTGTCCACGCTGTGGCGAACCTTTGCTAGTAAAAAAAGGTCGTTTTGGTATTTTTATTGGCTGTTCGAACTATCCAGAGTGCAACTATGTTCATAATCCTCAAGAGAGTATGAACATCAATTGTCCTATTTGCAAAAAAGGAAAGCTAACTCAAAGAACATCTCGTTCAGGCAGAATGTTCTATGCCTGTTCTAATTATCCTGATTGTAAATTCTCAGTTCCGGGTAAGCCTGTTGCTAAACCTTGCCCTGATTGTTCATTTCCAATTATGTATGAGAAGAAATTTAAAGCAGGAATCGGTCTTGTCTGTGGAAATGTTCTATGTGAAAGCAGAAAACGTCGCAAACACGTAATTGTTCGCCCAAACTAGTTGGTCGTGGTAAAATCTTTAGTAATGTTAGCGAGGTAAATAATTATGTCAAAAGCATTTGTTGCTATTTTAATGGGGTCAGATTCTGATCTTCCTTTACTAGAAAACACCATGTCAATTCTTAAGGGGTTTGGCATTCCTTATGAGGCAAGAGTAGCTTCAGCTCATCGTACTCCTGATGTTGTAAGTGAGTATGTTAAAGATGCTGAAAACAGAGGCTGTGCAGTATTTATTGGTGCTGCAGGCCTTGCTGCTCACTTAGCAGGTGCAATTGCTGCTAGAACAACAAGACCTGTAATTGGTATTCCTTGTGATGGTGGTCCTCTATCAGGTGTTGATGCTTTATATTCAACTGTACAGATGCCAGGCGGTATTCCTGTTGCAACTGTTGCAGTAGGTAAAGCTGGTGCTAAGAATGCAGCTTATTTAGCAGCTCAGATCATCGCTTTAACTGATAAAGATATCGATGCTAAAGTAAAAGCAGATAGAGAAAAGGCTGCTAAAGCTGTTATGGATAAAGATGCGGCTTTACAGGAAAAATTAAAGAATATTTAAGTAAAGAACACCTAAATGAGAGCTGTTTTTTCAAAAAGCATTGCTAAAGCAGCTGAAGTCATAAAGTCAGGAGGACTGGTTATTTGTCCTTCAGAAGGTGTTTATGGCATCAGTTGCTCTGTTTTTAATGAAGATGCTGTAAAAAAAGTGATTGCAGCCAAAGAGCGTGATGTTAGCAAAGGTCTAATTATTGTAGATAGCTCTTTATCTTTATTATCAGGATATATCGATGATAAAAGAGTTGATGATTCTGCTCATAAGTTGATGGCGTCTATGTGGCCTGGTCCACATACATTCATTCTGCCCATGAAAGATGATTTTCACAGCATTGCTCTAAAAGATAACCATACTGTTGCTGTAAGAATTACTGCCTTTGAAACTTTAGCAACTCTTTGTAAAGAGAGCGGAGTCCCACTTGTATCTACAAGTGCAAATATCTCAGGTCATGAAGCAACTAGTGAAATTTCTTTATTAGATAAAAAACTACTAGATAGGGTTCAGCTCGTGCTTGATCTTCCATGTGGAGGTCAGAATGCTCCTACTTCAATTTACGATACTTTAACCCATACCTTAGTTAGAAAAGGTCCCGGTTGGAAAGAATAATGACAGATAAATATGTTTTATTTGGTAATCCTGTAGCTCATTCAATGTCTCCAGCATTACACGCTTTTTTTGCTAAAGAAACCAACCAAGCTCTCGAATACGGTCGTGTCTTGGTTGAAGACGGCTGCTTCAAGCAATGTGCTGATGAATTTTTTAAAAACGGTGGATTAGGTTGCAATATTACCGTGCCATGTAAGCTAGATGCTTTTTCATATGCAGATAACTTGACAGAATATGCAAAAGCAGCAGGTGCTGTTAATACCTTAAAGAAGATGCCTGATGGTTCTATATTAGGTGATAACACCGATGGAAGAGGTCTAGTTTATGATTTAAATAGATTAGGCTGCCCATTAAAAGATGCGCATGTCCTAATTATTGGAGCAGGAGGAGCAGCAAAAGGAATCTTAAAGCCTATCATCGAAACTGGCATCAAGAAAATCACTATCGTAAATCGTACTGTATCAAAGGCTTTGGATCTTGCCGTTTTCTATCCGGGTATTGTTGATGGTACTTCTTATGAAAATTTAAGTGGTTCATATGATGTGATTATCAATGCAACTTCACTATCTTTGAAAAATGAGTTACCTAATATTGCAGATTCAATCTTATCAAAAGCTTCTTTTGTATATGACTTAATGTATTGTCCTGACGGACACACCTGTTTTACAGATAAATCCTCAACATTAGGTGTAAAAGCTTATGATGGCTTTGGTATGCTTGTGGGGCAGGCTATCTTAAGCTTTGAATTGTGGCGTAATGTTAAGCCTAATTTTGATAACGCAATTAAGAAGTTTAGATAATGCTTGAGCTTAAAATCGCCAAACACTCTCCATTTGAAAAAGAAGCCCTATTAGTAAAAGAGGCTTTAGCTTCACAGTGTGAATCTATTGGCTTAAATTCACATTTTGTTCTTCATGTAAATGATGAAATTTACCTTTCTTTAGAAAATTCAGAAATTTCAAAGAAAGATTTTAAAATTGATGTTTTCAATGAAAAGCTTTTGTGGCGATTAAATCACAGTGGGAAAAACAGTGAAGCTGTTTGCCGTGCTGTCATGGGAAAACTTTCAAAACCAGTGATATTTGATGCTACAGCAGGTCTAGGTCGCGAGAGTTTAATCTTGCAGTCAGCAGGTGCTAGAGTATACATGTTTGAAAGAAATCCTGTGATTTGGCTTTTATTAGTTTCTGCAATGAAAAAAGCTCAAGTATCTCCTGATATCTTATCTAAGCTTAAAAATGGTCTTCCAACTTTATGCAATTTTGGCAGTGTTAAAGATAATCTTACTAATGGGGTTCAGTTAGAAACTCCTGATGCTGTTTATTATGATCCGATGTTTCCTGAGAGATCTAAAAGTGCGCTTGTTAAAAAAGACATGCGTGTCTTTCATGAATTAATTGGATTTGATTTGGATACTGTCGATTATGCTAATTATTTACTCTCTGTAGCTGCCCACCATTTGGTTGTAAAAAGACCTTCTAATGAACCACCGCTGGAGCTAAATGTAAGACGTAGTAGCTTTGTCGACGGTAAATCTTGCCGATTTGATTGCTACTACTGTCAGCATTAAGAACAACGTCTTTACTTATCCAAGTCCTCAAAACCAGCTTTTAAAAAGAACTGATGGACATTGTTGTCTGTAAGTAGATATTTGAAAACTTTTCTTGTTCTAAAAGAGGTAGAGTTAGTGTTGATGATGTAGTATTTGATTGGCTCATAGTACTCATGAGGTACAAACCAATATGATCCAGTGGTTTTACCATCTCTCATAATCAAAGGTTTAGTAATAAAACCTGTCTGTACGTTACCACTATTTACCATAGCAAAAGCTTGAAACTCTTGTTCTGTTCTAAAGATCTTGTATTTTATGTAATCTGTTGGAAAATTTTTCTTTTTTACAATCTGAGAAGCTGCAAATCCTACAGGTGTTAGAGATGCTTTAGGAAGAGCTAGGGATTTTAATTTTTTGTCTTTAATTGCTTTGATGTCATTCTTGAATAAAGTTTCGTCTTTTGACCAAAGAATTAAAGGTGCTTTTACTAGAGGTTTAATGTTATCCTGAGAGGTTTTCTCTGCTCTTAACATCAAGATTGCTAGTTTTTCATCTGAACTTATGACAATGGAACACTTACCTGAGTTATTAGCAATCCTTGAGGTTATATCTTCAGCAGGAGCATAGTAAGTCTTAAACTTATTTGAGGACTCTTCTTTAGCACTTTCTAACGCAGAATATACCTGAGGTACAGCGCATACGACAACGTCTGCACTAGCAGAAGCTTGTTCAAAGGTAAAAAGAGTGGATACAACTGCAACTAGTTGAATAAATTTCTTTCGCATGAGATAAGCCTTTTTGTAATTTCTTCATTAGAACCAGAGTGTCTTAATTTGTCCGCAAATCCTGGTTCACTTAACATAAGAGATAGATTTGATAGCAGATTGATATGAGATACACCGTCATCTGGTACTGCTATTAAAAAGAAAAGATCACATGGTTTGTTGTCACTAGCACCACAGTTTAAAGGAGTTTTTAGTGTAGCTACTGCTAAAGAACTTCTGTTTACGTAATTGCCTCGTGTATGAGGGATCGCAATTCCATGAGCAATACCTGCTGGGTTCTTAGCTATTTTTTCATTGATGCCTTTTAATAAATCGTGCTTAGACTTGATTGCTTTGACCTCAAAGAGTCTGTCTGTCAACACTTGAATTACTTCATCAAGTGTATTTGCTTTTAATTTGTATATAACGCAGTGTTCATCAATTGCGTAACGAACAGAGTTAAATTTTTCTTTTACGGCAGCTGTTTTGTTATTAGAAAAATATGTAATTGCGTTCAGAATATTTTCAAAAAAGCTACCATGTAATTTGTAATATGTTACGTAAACAATTAGCATGGCTACGCTACATATACAAACAATCAGAATACATAAATAGATTGAGTACATCTGATTGGTCAAATTTACATTTTTTACAAAGATGTCTGAAAAAGAAAATGATAGACCTGTAATAATCAGAATGAACAGATAACCGATTTTTGCTGACACAGTTTGAATTGAAAAATTCATACACTCGATGCGGATACCAAATTTAAATTCACCATAATCTACACAGTCTGCTGTCATCACCGTTGTAGAAGCTAAAGACAAGGCAAAACCGCAGGCACTAATAGCTACAAGCGTTCCAATTAAAGGTAATGTCAGTACTCCAAAGAAATTGATCATAAACATCAATACAAATCCTGTCATTGGCATAATGATAGATGAGATAAATACTATTTTTCTAGAAGTTGCCTTAACTAAATCTTTATACAACACAAGCGACATGAATGCCGTTATCATCCAAGGTATATGTACCTGCAAAAGGATTTCGTAATCTGATGGAATTTTCGGTAAAAATAGGAAAAAGTAGCCGAATGAGCAAACAAATACGCTTAAAGTGATCTGCTGTAGAAGAGTTACAGCAAAAGTAATAATGAGTTGATCATTTCCCCAAAATGCCTTTTGAGCTTTTGCAAAAGAGAGCTTTTTGCGAACAACTCTTTTTTCGGAGTAGCACAAAGAAAATATAAATGAAGTAAGCAATAAGAAAGCTGCAACATAAAAAGAGCTTACATTGAAATTGTGCTCAGGGATGGTTTGGACAATCTTAGGTAAAATATCATTTGTATCAAAAATTGTTGAAAAAAAGAGAATAGTAATAGAAAAACCAATTAAAGAGGAAATTCTTGAGACAGAGGCGAATACTTCTCTGATTTTGTTATCTTTTCCAAATGATGTAAGTACAGCCCAAGTTGATAAGTCATAAAAAGAGAAAGTTATGATCCACAGACCAAAGCAAAGAGCGCAATAGATTATTTCTAAGTTATCACTGTTCAAATGAGGCTCATTGAACATTGCAATGGTAATAAGCGCATTTAATAATGCGCCTAAAAAGACAAATAATCTAAATTTATTTACTTTAAAGTTGGTGCCAACTGAGTCAATTAGTAAACCAATAAAAGGTTCTTTTATGATGTCCACTGCTTTTATAAATAAAAGCATGGGTACAAGACAACTTAAAGGAAGGTTTAATACTCTAGACAGGTATAGAAAATAGAAAGTTAGTACAAAGTAGTATACGGAATCTCTTGCTACTGATACTAAGCAATATGGAACAGAGATTTTGATGGCTTTTTCTTTTGTTAACATGCGTATTTATTTTTCTGCTGAATTTCAACGCATATAATACAGTCTTTTTGTGATAAAGTTAAAAAAAATCTATCACCGCTCACAATTGGTGTTCGGTGACAGATCTTTTATTTAGATAGTTATAGCCTGTTTTACTATTCAACAGTTACAGACTTAGCTAAGTTTCTTGGCTGATCAACATCAGTACCGTTGATTACAGCGCAATGATAAGCTAATAACTGTAGAGGAATTGTAAACAGAATTGGCTGTAAGATTTCAGGACAATCAGGTAGAGAGACCTTTCTTGTCTGGCTATCTTCTTTTAGATGAGCCTGTTCTGATACGAAAATGTATAGCAGAGCTCCACGAGCGCGAACCTCTTCAATATTGGATACTAATTTATCCATTAAAGAGTTATCAGGAGCTACAACCACTACAGGCATCTCTTTATCAATTAAAGCAATAGGTCCATGCTTTAATTCACCTGCTGCATATCCTTCAGCATGAATATAGCTAATTTCCTTTAACTTTAAGGCGCCTTCTAAAGCAATAGGGAACATCACACCTCTACCTAAGAATAAGCAGTGATGTTTGCCTGAGAACTGCTCTGATAATAAAGAAATCTCTTTATCACAATCCAAGAACTCTTGAGCTAAGGCAGGTAACTTTCTGATATCTTCAATGATTTCATGGTTCTGCTCTTTACTGATGGTCCCTTTTTGCTTACCAATGATTAAAGCTAAGATAAGTAAGCTTAATAACTGAGTGGTAAATGCCTTAGTTGAAGCTACACCAATTTCAGCACCTGCTTTAGTAAATAAAGTAAAGTCAGACTCACGTACTAATGAAGAGCCATTAACGTTACAGATACATAGGCTCTTTTTATAGTTCTGCTCTTTAGCTAATCTTAATGAAGCTAGAGTATCAGCTGTTTCACCTGACTGTGAGATGGTTACAAACAGACTGTTCTTTCTTACTACAGCTTTTCTGTATCTGTATTCAGATGCAATCTCTACATTTGTAGAAATACCTGTTAAAGCTTCTAACCAGTATCTGCCAACTAAACCTGCGTGATATGAAGTGCCGCAAGCGACAATCTGAATTGAGTCGATATCTTTAAAGGTATTCTCATCAATACCTACTACAGTTTCTAAAGAGATATCATCTCCTCTTAATCTGCCAAGTAAGGTATTCTGCAGTGATTGTGGCTGCTCATAAATCTCTTTTTGCATGTAGTGTCTGTATGGACCTTTTGAAATGCTTTCAGCATCCATGTCAGATTCAACGATGTCTTTATGAAGTTCGTTACCATCTAGGTCATAGACCTTAATAGATTCTGTAGTTAATACAGCAATTTCACCTTCTTCTAGGAAGATGAATCTTCTAGTTACTGGTAATAGAGCTAAAGTATCTGAGGCAATAAAGTTCTCGCCAATACCTAAACCGATAATTAAAGGTGAACCTGAGCGCGCTGCATACAGGGTATTTGGGTCGTTCTTGTCGATTAAAGCCAGACCAAATGAACCTTTAACCTCATTTAAAGCACTCTTAAATGCTTCTAATAAAGATGAGCTCTTTTGCAAGTGGTAATGAATTAAGCAAACTAATACCTCTGTATCAGTCTGTGATTTGAATTTGTATCCTTGTGCAATTAACTGCTCTTTAATCTCAGCAAAGTTCTCAATAATTCCGTTATGAACTAAAGCTAAGTTATCACAGATGTGTGGATGAGCATTTACCTCTGATGGAATACCATGAGTTGCCCATCTTGTGTGAGCAATGCCGATAGTACCAGGACAGCCTTTTTCTTTTACTGCTTCCTTTAGATTCTTTACTTTTCCTGTAGTCTTAATGCAGTTTAATGTATTATTTTCAATAGTACAGATACCAGCACTGTCATAGCCTCTGTACTCTAGTCTTGATAAACCTTCGAGTAAAATTTGTGAAACGTTACGTTGTGCTACCGCACCTACAATTCCGCACATAATACAGTCCTACATTGAAGTTAAGAGTCATTACTCTTAACAAAAAAATCTTTACCAATTTTACCTTTATTGTATCAGATCTAATTTTATTGTTATCTGTTGTTTACAGATAATGAATTCTTGTTTGTTGAAAGAAGAAAAGAGCCCCTCGAAAAGAGGGACTTGAATGGTTCAATAATTTGATGAAAGAATAAAACTTTATTTATTCTTATGTGGTCGAGCGTATTTCTTAACTATCTTGGTCTCAGATCTTGTAAGAACAAGATCTTTCTCGTCCATTATAGTGTGTTTGGTTACTGTAGTACCAGCAGCGATTGTTACTCCGTTTTTGATACTTACAGGTGCTACTAACTGTGAGTCTGAACCGATGAAGACATCGTCGCCAATTTCAGTTCTAAACTTATTAGCACCATCATAGTTGCAGGTAATGGTACCAGCACCAATGTTTACATCTTTACCGATTGTCGCATCACCTAAATATGATAAGTGACCAGCCTTTGTTCCTAAGCCTAAGTGAGACTTTTTGCATTCGACGAAGTTGCCAACATGAACTTCATCTTCTAAGGTATTACCTGGACGTAATCTTGCAAAAGGACCTATGGTTGCTTTTCTCTTAATTACAGAGTCTTCCATAACTGTGTATGGAGAAATAATTGAGCCATCACCAATTGAGCAGTTTTTGATAACACAACCAGCACCAATTACTACGTTATTGCCAAGCTCTACATTACCTTCAAAGATACAGTTAATATCGATGAAAACATCTTCACCACACTTTAGTGATCCTCTTAAATCAAATCTTGATGGATCAGCTAAAGTTACACCATCTTCTAAAAGCTTCTGTGCAGCATTCTTTTGGTAAAGTCTTTCAACAAAGGCTAATTGAGGCTTTGAATTCACACCTGATAAGATTTCAAAATCAGGAGCAACCAAAATACCAACAGCTTTACCAGCAGATGTTAACATTCCTGATAAATCAGTTAAGTAATACTCCCCCTGCTTATTATTGTTTTTGATCTTTGGTAAGTATTCTTTTAAAGTCTTACCTTTGCAAACAATCATGCCGGTATTAACTTCTTTAATCTTGCGCTCTTCATCAGTAGCATCTTTTTCTTCAACGATTTTCTGAAGATTGCCTTTATCATTTCTTACAATTCTGCCGTAACCAAATGGATTGTCAGCAAAGGCTGTAAGTACGGACATCTCTTTTCCTTGTAAAGATGCAATAAGCTCTTGCAGTAGAGGTGCTGGAGTTAAAGGTGTATCACCATAAAGAACTAAAACATCTGATTCATCTTTAATGTCACCCATAGCACAAGCTACAGCATGACCTGTACCTAACTGCTCTTTTTGCAGATCTACCTTAACTAGTTTTTTAAGATCATCTGACAGACCAACTACCATTTGCTCTACAAGTTCAGCCATGTGACCTACAACCACATGAATTGACTTAGGATTTAGAGAGGCTGCAGTATCAATTACATGTTCTAACATTGGCTTGTTTGCTACTTTGTGTAGAACTTTAGGCAATTTTGAGTGCATTCTTTTGCCTTTGCCAGCAGCAAGAATGATGACTTCTAATGACATAGATTAAATCCTATTTTTCTTTTTGTTCTTGATGAATGAATAAACAATGATGGCTGTTCCTAATAAGATAAATGGAATAGATAAAAGCTGGCCAACATTAAATATTTCATTGGTTGAGTAATCTGCTTGCTCTTCTTTGAAAGGCTCGATTGCAAAACGAGCAACGAAAGCTAAAGTGAACAGTAATCCAAAAATTAAACCATTTGGTCTGCGTTTTGAATACAGATAAACAGCTAGCAATAAGATAAAGATTGCTAAATATGCTGCAGCTTCATAAAGCTGAGCTGGATGTCTTGGGAAAGACTCTCCTAGACGTAAGAACACTACGCCATAATCAGAATTAGTTGGAATTCCTAAGATTTCTGAATTAAAGAAATTACCGATTCTAATCATTGAGCAAACTAGTGCAGTAGGGACACAAATCATGTCTGCTAATTCTAAGAAGTTATATTTCCATTTTGTTTTATGCATGAAATATAAAACAGCTAAAATTACACCTACTGTGCCACCATGGCTTGCTAAACCACCTTCCCAAATTTTGATGATCTCAATTGGGTGGGCAAAATAGAAATCAGGTTCATAGATTAGGCAGTGAGCTAGTCTTGCTCCAATTACGGTTCCTATAAATACATATACAAGCAGACGGTCTAGATCCTCAGTATTATATTTTTTCTTTTTAAAGAAGAGCTGCATAATAATGTAGCCAATAATAAAACCGAAAGAGAAGAGAATTCCATACCATCTAATGGATAATGGTCCTATAGAAAATGCTATAGGATCTAGAGTTGAGATAAACATTTTTGACCTATGTTTGGTAAAATCTAGTTTGTAAAACTTACTATATTTTAGAATAATTATGCTTAATATTACATCTGCAGAAACTCTTTTTTCAGGAATAGGTATATCTATTGTTATCTTAGGTTTCTTTTGTTGCCTATTAAAAAGCCGAATTCGTTTCGGAATTTTATCTGTTCTTTTAGGAAATTTCTTCTTATGGAGTGCAATTGTTTTTCCTAAGAAAGCAACTGACTTTATGTATCAATATGGTGTTGATTCCAGCTTATTTGATAAAAATGAGCTTTACCATGGATTAGCTACAGGAGTTGTAATCTTTGCTATTTGGTACTTTATAAGAAGTGCTGTAGTTTCTCTATTGTTTAAAGTAATCAAGAAAAAAACAGTAGAAAAAAGTAAAAACGAGCAGACTCAAGAGCAAAATCTTAATGAAAACACTTCTAAAGAGACAGTTTCAGAGGCTGATTCAGAGTTAAAAGAGCTTAAGACAGAAAATAAAGAAGAGATAAAAAACTCTGAAAAAATAGAACCAGTCTTCGGTAATGAAGAGAAAGCTAATCCTCATTTATTTGATAACTTAAAGTTAAATCGTTAATTCTATGCTGTTGGTTTTATCTTCAATTGAAGATGCTTTTGCTTTAAGTCATAACTTAGATGCGAGCTACTTTGATAAAGTTAAGAACTTTAGTGAGAATAGGGCTAAAACTTATCTAGCAGGAAGGGCTCTATTGCAGTCAGTTTTACATCGCTTCTATTCTATAAAAAGTCTTCCAAACATCAAAAAGACAGAAAAAGGAAAGCCTTTTTTTGAAGATGTTGCTTCAAATCCTTGTATAAACCTTCCTTTTTTTAACATTTCTCATAGCAGAAAAACAATTGCTGTTGCGGTCTCTTCATACGATTTGGGAATCGATCTTGAGTTTGTAAAAAAGAGAGTACGCTTTGAAGAATTAAAAGAAAAAGTTTTATCTTCAGGGGAGATCGATTTACTAAAAGCTCTTGATGAAGAATCTCAACTAAAAGAATTTACTGCTTTTTGGACAATAAGAGAGAGCCTTTTAAAGCTCTCTGGATTTGGACTGGCTCATTTAGAAAAAGTAAAAGTAGATGTTGCAAATGCAAAAATTTCCTATGAAGCACTATTCTCTGAAGGTAACAATAATAGAGTTTTGAATACTGTAAATTTATCTCAATACGCGGGGTTATTAGATGAAAATGCTTATCTTTCATACAGCCTGTATCAAGGAGAAGAATGCTCTATTTATAAACTAGATAAAGACAAGTTTATCAAGCTGTCATCTCCAAAAATAAATTACATATACTCCGTAAATTAAAGAATATTAGAGTTAGACATAGCCAATTCTGACGCTTTGAGCACCTGCTCTGTCTCTAATTCCTTCTACAAGATCATCTCTTGGTACAAAACGGAATTTATCATCTCTGATGCACAGTAATTTATTATCAATAATGATATTTAAAGTGCATCCTTTGATTATAGAATCAGGATCTTCAGCCTGCCTTAACTCACGGTTTACTTCTTTTACATCTACTCTGTTTCTCATTAAGACCTCATCAATGAACATGATGTTGTCGTCAAAGAGTTTGCTGGTGAAGTTTAAAGTGATCTTACGGGCCTTTAGAACACGTAATGACTCAAGAGTATGAATTTCTTTAACTCTTAATTTCATCATGCCCTCATCAGTCATAGAAAGGTATCCTGTTACGATCAGTATTAAAGGAGCGTTGATATCATCAGCATTAGCTGATTTTTTCTTTTTACGATTTTCGTTCATCTTCTTTTCAATATCAGCATAGATTTCGGCATTCTTGCCAAAGAGCATGATATCGAAAGTACCTGTTCCGTCATCCAATGTCATGGTGTAGAACTTATTACCATCTTTTGATGATATTCTTTGAAAAGCGTTATTAACTACAGCACCTACAGTAATTAAATTAGGACTGTCAGGAGCTCCTGGGATCATATTATTTAATGTAACGTCACCACAGTACTGAATGAGCTCCATTCTGTAAGCATCAATAGGGTGACCTGATAAATAAAGTCCTAATAGTTGTTTTTCGTTATATAGTCTTACCTTATCGGACCAATCCATGCAGTTTACATAGTTAGGCTTTACGTTTTGATCGTTCATTTGAGCGAACAAGTCAAGCTGTCCAGTAGACATGTCATTAGCCTTTTGGGCAGCATATTTTAGAGCCGTTGGAATTGAAAATAACATCTTAGCTCTATTAGGTCCAATACTATCTAGAGCTCCACTCTTTACCAAAGCCTCTAAGGTTCCTTTTGATATGAAGTTAGTACCTACTCTATACACAAAATCAAAGAAATCTGTAAATGGACCGTTTTGCTCTCTTTCCTCAACGATATGATCTACAAGCTTTTCACCAATACCTTTAATAGCAGAGAATCCGTAAACAACATTGCCTTTAAGATCTACACCAAAATGGAATTTACCAATATTTACATCTGGAGGATTTACATCTACTCCTAAGCGGTGGCATTCACCGATATAAGCAATGAGTTTTTCGGTTTTCATGCAGTCAGCGGTCATCATGGCTGCTAAGAATTCAGCTGGGTAATGAACTTTAAGATACAGAGTCCACCATGCAACCAGAGCGTAAGCTGCTGAGTGGGACTTATTAAAACCGTATGCAGCGAACATCTCTACCTGATCGAAAATTTGGGTCATGATCTTAAGATCTTTACCTTTCTTTAGGGCGCCCTTATTGAACACATCTCTTTGTGCAGCCATTTCGGCAGGGATCTTCTTACCCATGGCACGTCTTAAAATATCCGCACCACCTAGAGAGTAACCAGCTAAAACCTGAGCAATCTGCATAACCTGCTCTTGGTAAACGATAACTCCATAGGTAGAGTCTAGGATTGGTTTCAGATCTAGATCTTGTGCCTCTGGTAGAGGGTAACTTACAGGCTCTGTTCCGTGTTTTCTGTTAACGAAATGATCCACCATGCCACTATTTAAAGGTCCTGGTCTGTACAGAGCCACCAAAGCTACTAAGTCTTCAAAACGGTCAGGCTGCATCTTACCAATTAGCTTTCTCATACCGGTAGATTCAAGCTGGAATACAGCTGTAGTTTCAGTTTCCTGAATCATCTTGTATGAAGCTTCATCCTCATAAGGAATAGCTGCGATGTTAATTGGAGGTTTACCTTCACGAGCTAACTTTGCATCGATCATGGTTTTAGCATCATCGATGATGGTTAATGTAGTAAGACCTAAAAAGTCGAACTTAACTAAGCCTGCGTGTTCAACATCCTTTTTATCGTACTGAGTGATAGGGTTACCATCAGAATCAAGCATTAGTGGCGCAAATTCAGCAATTCTTGTTGGAGAAATAACCACACCTGCTGCATGCTTACCAATACTTCTAATTACGCCTTCCAATCTAATGGAAACGTCAATTAACTCAATGGACTCTTTATCGTCGTTTAGTTTTGCCTGATTATAGAAGTTTAAAAAATCAGGAGATGCAGATGGTACTTCTTTACCATTTTTTACATATCCAAAGCAGTCCTTAAATCCAGTACCTGGCGCATCAGGAATTAATGAAGCGACTCTTCTAACCTGTCCTAAAGGTACACCAATCGCTCTACCTACACCTTGGATAGCTGCTTTTGGAGCTAGAGTTCCGAATGCTGCAATCTGAGATACCGCATTTCGACCATAGTGATCTACTACGTGTTGTAAAGTCTTGTATCTGTTTCTCTGACAGAAGTCCACGTCGAAGTCAGGCATTGAAACACGTTCTGGGTTTAAGAATCTTTCGAACAGCAGATCAAAACGTAATGGGTCAAAGTCTGTAATTGTAAGAGCATAAGCTACAAGAGAACCACCACCAGAGCCACGACCTGGACCTACAGGTACACCATGTGCTTTAGACCATTGAATAAATTCCATCACGATAAGGAAGTAACCAGGGAAATCCATTGTGATGATAACGTTAAGCTCTGTCTCTAGACGCTTTTCGTATATAGGTCTTTTTTCTTCACGCACTTTAGGATCAGGGAATAAGAACTCAAGTCTTTTCTCCAAACCTTCATGAGCTTTCATTCTAAGACAGTCTGCTGTGGATAATTCACCAGTGTCGTATCTTGGTAGTCTTGGATGGTCAAGTTCAATTTCAACATTGCAACGTTCTGCAATAGCTCTAGTGTTTGCAAGAGCCTCAGGAATGTCTGCAAACAACTCAGCCATTTCTTGAGGTGATCTTAAATACTGTTCAGGTGAATAACGTCTTGCATTTTCACGGTTACCTTTTTGAACTGCTTGTTGAATGGACACACGAATATCGTGAACGTAGTAGTCAGTTAAACCGTCTTTAGGTACTTCATTTGGTCCTAATAAGAATCTAGTGTCATTTGTAGCAACAGGAGCGAAACCGTATTTAAGACAAGAATTTAAAGCAAAGTTTTCAAAATCAGTTTCGCCTTCACGGTTGGTTCTAGTGATTTCAAAACAGAATCTGTCCCCATAGTATTTTTGGTAGTGCTCTAATCTTTCTTGAAGTTTTTTCTTATTATCTTCTTTTACGAATTGAGCTAAATCTCCTCTAAAGCCATTTAACATGATAAGGCCTTCGGAGTATTTCCAAAGATCGTCAACTTTAGCTGCAACTACTGCAATGTCAGGACTTGCTGTGTTGATCCAAGCGTCAGATAAGATATCGTAAAGGTTCTGTTTTCCCTGTCTGTCCATTGCAAGCAGGGTAACGGTGAAATACCTGTCAGGATCGCCAGGTTTTGTGTCTTCTTTAACCTGAAGATCTGCTCCCATAATTGGCTTAATACCGGCACCGTAACAAGCATTATAGAATCGAACAAAGCCAGCCATATTGTTAAAGTCAGTTACGGCTATTGCAGGAATTCCTAATTTAGCAGCTTTTTTTACGATGTCGCCTACGTTCTGCAAGCCATCATTGATTGAGTAGCATGAACGAACGTGAAGTGGAATATATGAGAGGTTATTGTCTGTCATGAGCTTGATCTAATAAAAAAACTAGACTCATTCTACCATAAAAATACATTCTCAGAGAAACAAAAAAGCCCCGCTAAAGCGAGGCTTATAATGCTTAATTTATGATTACTTCATTGCTTTGTAAGCATTGATTAAACCGTTAGTTGAGCTGTCGTGGGAAGTGATCTTCTCATTGTTCTCTAACTCAGGGATAATCTTCATGGCTAGCTGCTTACCTAACTCAACACCGAACTGATCGAATGAGTAGATATTTAAAATAGAGCCCTGAACGAAGATCTTGTGCTCGTACATTGCAACTAACATACCTAAGGTACGAGGAGTAATTTCTTTTACTAAGATTGAGTTTGTAGGTCTGTTTCCTTCGAAGATCTTGAATGGAACAACATCCTTGTACTCGCTCTCTTTCTTGCCCTTAGCTTCAAACTCAGCGATAACCTGCTCTTTGGTCTTACCAAATGCTAAAGCCTCAGTCTGAGCGAAGAAGTTAGAAATTAACTTAACGTGGTGATCACCAATTGGATTGTGGCTGATTGCAGGAACAATGAAGTCACAAGGGATTACCTTAGTGCCCTGATGGATTAACTGGTAGAAAGCATGCTGACCGTTGGTACCAGGCTCACCCCAAATGATAGGACCTGTCTGGTAATTTACTTTGTTGCCATTTCTGTCAACATACTTACCATTTGATTCCATGTTACCCTGCTGGAAGTAAGCAGGGAATCTGCTCATGTACTGGTCGTATGGAAGAATTGCTTCTGTCTCATACTTGTAGAAATCGTTATACCAGATACCAACTAAAGCTAAGATAACTGATAAGTTCTTCTCTAATGGAGTCTCTCTGAAGTAGGTATCGTACTCAAAGCCACCCTTTAAGAACTGCTCAAAGTTATCAAAACCACATGCAAGAGCAATTGATAAACCGATTGCTGACCATGATGAATAACGGCCACCAACCCAGTCCCAGAACTCGAACATGTTAGCAGGATCAATACCAAACTCTACACAGCCTTTCTCGTTAGTTGATAGAGCTACGAAGTGTTTAGCAATGAATTTCTCGTCTTTAGCTGTCTTTAAGAACCAGTTACGTGCTGTGTGAGCATTGGTCATGGTCTCAAGAGTAGTAAAGGTCTTTGATGCGATTAAGAATAAAGTGGTCTCTGGATTGCACTTTTTAAATACTTCAGCAATATGTGAAGCATCGATGTTTGATACGAAGTGAACGTTTAATCTAGTGTGATATGGAGTTAAAGCTTCAGTAATCATAACTGGGCCTAAGTCTGAACCACCGATACCGATGTTAACTACATCAGTGATTTCTTTACCGGTGTAACCTTTCCATTCACCTGAAATAACTTTCTCACAGAAAGCCTTCATCTTATCTAAAACTGCTTTTACGCCTGGCATTACATCTTTGCCATCAACGTATACAGGCTTACCTGAGAAGTTACGTAATGCTGTATGAAGAACTGCACGACCTTCAGTACGGTTAATGATTTCGCCTGAGAACATTGCTTCAATGTTTTCTTGAAGTTTTGTTTCTTTTGCTAACTCTAATAATAGGTTTAATGTTGTTTCATCAATGATGTTCTTTGAGAAATCAGCAACAATATCGCCCTTTGCCAAGGTTAGTGAGTATTTGTCAAAACGGTTTGGATCCTGCTTGAACAGATCTTTTAAAGTACGATTCTTGGTAGATTCAAAGTGAGCTGTTAATTTTTTCCAAGCTTCAGTTTGAGTTGGGTTGATACCGTAAAACATGAAGATGTCTCCTGATAGCAGATTTTTAGTAAATGATCTTTAGTATATAAAGGTGTAATTGGTTTTATGATACATCTTTTTACTAAGTAATCTAATTTGTACGTTCTTTAACCTCAATCTAGTTTTTTTAACTAAATTAAAACCAAGAACTTCAATATAGTGTTAGAGTTCTGAAAACTTCAAAGCTGCATAACACTCTACAAAGCAAAATTTCTGTATTAACAGTAATTTTTACATCCAATGCCTATTATACAATAATTATTGAGTGCTAAATCACACAATTCTATGCACAAAAATAACCAATTTTGGATGTTTAAGTCGTTTCTTTGGTTAAAAATTATCCTTTTTTAATTACATGATGCCAGTGTCAGAACGTCTTCTGGTTAGATCTGGTGAAAAACTAGGAGCTAAACGTTTAGCCAGTTCATGCACTACTTTGATTTTTTTATCTTTAGATCTGCTCTTTAAATTACATAAAGCAACTCTAAAGTTAGACCATGGAAGATCCTTGATTACAACAACATCATTTTTAAATGGTGAAATTTCATAAACCAATCGTGGTACTACTGATACACCAAACCCTAAAGCTGTAAGTGACACAATAGCTTCATGACCTGATACCTCAGAATAGATATGAGGAGTGATCTCCTGAGAAGTGAAATACTTCTCAACTTCATACCTTAACTGTCCTTTTTCAGGCATTACAAAAGGCGTCAATGAAAGATCAGGATCTGATAAGTCAGTAGTTACAGAGAATCTTGGTTTTTTAGGAGCTATTAGAATAAGAGGGAATGTCACCAAATCTACATATTGAATTTCTGGTGGCACTTCATTTGGTAATGCACTGATTACAAAGTCATACTTAGTGTCATCTAATTTATGCAGTGCGTCAGCAGGATCACCTGTTTCTAACTTTATCTCAAGATTTGGTGCTGTAAGGTGTAGTTCGTTGAGTAAGCGCGGAATGAAAAGATATGAGGCAGTAACCGAGCAATAAATTTTTATTACTCCTGATACAGCACCTACGCCTGAGTCTAATTCACTTTCTAATTCAGAATAAGCGTTTAGAGTCTTTTTGGCAAAAGCTTCAAATTTTCTGCCAGCTTCTGTAATAAAGATACCTTTCTTATCACGAATGCATAACTTTGCGTTAAGTTCTCTTTCTAACTTATTTAAAGTACGACTTAAGGTAGAAGGGCTTACATTACATAATGTAGCAGTTCTAGTTAAGTTTGAGGTTTCGCACAACCTTAAAAATGCAGCTGCGTCTTTTAAATCGATCACTCTATATAGTCCTTAAAATTTTATATTGCATTTTTTGCAATATAAAAGAAATTATATTCCTTTTTATAAAATTGTGCTATTATAAAAATCAGTTACCACACAGGTAAGATTTTTTTTGGTTAATTTAATTTTTACGAAGGTTATAAAATGGCCAACTTTAATTATTTCAATACATTGAATTTACGTCAGAAGTTAGCTCAGTTGGGTTGCTGCGAGTTAATGGACCGTAGCGAGTTCGCTGATGGTTGCAACTTCTTAAAGGGTAAGAAAGTTGTTATCGTAGGTTGCGGAGCTCAGGGCTTAAACCAGGGCTTAAACCTGAGAGATTCTGGTCTAGACGTTAGCTACGCTTTACGTCAGGCAGCTATTGATGAGAAGAGAGCTTCTTACAAGAGAGCTACTGAGAACGGTTTTAAAGTTGGTACATATGAGCAGGTTATTCCTACAGCTGATTTAGTAATCAACTTAACTCCAGATAAGCAGCACGAGAACGTAGTTAACTCAGTTCAGCCTTTAATGAAGGCTGGTGCTGCATTAGGTTATTCACACGGTTTCAACATCGTTGAGTTAGGTATGCAGGTTCGTAAGGACTTAACCGTAATCATGGTTGCTCCTAAGGCTCCTGGTACTGAGGTACGTGAAGAGTATCGTCGTGGTTTCGGTGTCCCTATGCTATTAGCAGTTCACCCAGAGAATGATCCTAACGGCGAAGGCTGGGCATATGCTAAGGCTTGGGCTTCAGGCTTAGGTGGTGATAGAGCTGGTTGCTTACGTTCATCATTCGTAGCTGAAGTTAAGTCAGATTTAATGGGCGAGCAAACCATCCTTTGTGGTGTTTTACAGGCAGCAACTGTAATGTGCTACGACCACGCTGTAGCTTTAGGTGCTGACAAGGCTTACGCTTGCAAGTTATTACAGTACGGTTGGGAGACCATCTGTGAGGCTCTAAAGCAGGGCGGTATCACCAACATGATGGATCGTCTATCAAACCCAGCAAAGATCAAGGCTTTCTACTTAGCTGAAGAAATCAAGTCAATCTTAAAAGATCTATACTTAAAGCACATGGATGACATCGAGAGCGGTGAATTCTCACGTGTTATGATGGAAGACTGGGCTAACGGCGATGTTAAGTTACACACCTGGAGAGAGAACTACGCTAAGAGCGCATTCGAGAATGCTCCTGCTTGTGATACTAAGATCTCTGAGCAAGAGTACTTCGATAAGGGCACTTTACTAGTTGCTTTTGCTAAGGCTGGTATTGAATTAGCATTCGATACTATGACCCATTCAGGTATTTACCCAGAGTCAGCTTACTACGAGTCATTACATGAGTTACCTCTAATCGCTAACACCATCGCTCGTCGTCGTTTATACGAGATGAATGTTGTTATTTCTGATACTGCTGAGTACGGTAACTACTTATTTGCTAATGCAGCAATTCCTTTATTAAAGGATTTCATGGCAAAGCAGAAGTTAGATGTATTCGGTGATAACTTGAAGGGTGACAATGCAGTTGATAACGTTGAGTTAATCAAGATCAACGATCAGATCCGCAACCACCCTATCGAAGTTGTAGGTCGCAAGCTACGTGCTTACATGTCAGACATGAAGGAAGTTTCTGTTGGTAACAACTAATAGAAGTTTTCTAAACTGATTTTAAGGCCCCCAAGCGAAAGTTTGGGGGCTTTTTAATTGGGTTAAAGTTAATAGGATAAAAGAATAGTTTGCTAAGGATAGTTTTCTAAAGTTGTACCGCAAGGAAAAATTAGAGAATGCTCTCTAATTGTTTTAATGCTTCATCAATATCTGATTTGTACTGTTCTTCAGAAGTTTTTGCTTGAGTTCCTAATGGGTAGTATTCGGTATCCTCTGCAGGTAGCTCTTTTAAGAAACGGCTAGGATGAATAGCATCTGGTACACCATTTCTTTGGGTAACTTCTCTAGCTAGCAGTAAGGTTAATTCCTGTCTTGCTCTTGTAATACCTACATAAGCTAAACGCCTTTCCTCATCTACGTTATCTATGCCTTGGTTTTCTTCTGTTGGTAAAGAGTTCTTATGTGGTAGTGAGCCTTCTTCCATACCAACTAAGAATACATATGGAAATTCAAGACCTTTAGATGCATGTAAAGTCATCATCTGTACTGCATCATTGTCTTGATCATCATTCTTTCTGTCCATCATTTCTCTTAAACCTAATTTATCTACTGCCTCGAGAAAACTTAATGGGGTATCACCTTTTTTACCGGCGATAAGATCAGATATCCATGATAAAAGAATTTTTACATTCTTAATTTTGATTTCAGTTGCAACTTTACTGTCGGTATTGGCTTTTATATAAGCGTTATAGCCAATTAACTCGGTCAGTTCATCAGCTAATTCTTTATCTTTGCCATTGAGAATGTACTGACGTAACTTGGTAAGTAAAATTACAAACTCACCTAAGGATTTTTTCTGTCTTGGAATTAGATCTTTGGTGACATTAGGATTTAAGGCACTCTCGTAAAGTGACTTACCAATTGCTTTAGCTTGTGAGAATAGAGCATTGATAGTTTCATGACCAATACCTCTTCTAGGAATGTTAATTACTCTTAGCAATGCCATGTCGTCATATGGATTACAAATAACACGACACCAACTTAACATATCCTTGATTTCTACTTGCTCAAAAAAGCTACTGCCACCAGAGATAAAGCAAGGGATTCTTGCTTCTCTAAAGGCCTTTTCTAAAGGTCGTGATTGAGAATTACTTCTATATAAAACTGCGTAATCTTTCCACTGAGAGTGCGTCCTGAACTGATGTGCCAAGATTAACTGTACCACTCTATCTGCTTCATCGTTTTGAGTACGTAATTCCATGATTTGAACTTTCTTTCCAACATTAGATTTTGTATACAAAGTTTTGTTGAAAATATGTTCGTTATTCGAAATTAACTTATTTGCACAGTTAAGAATGTGTTGTGTAGAACGATAGTTTTGCTCAAGCTTGATAACTTTTAAATCAGGGAAGTCATTGCTTAAAACTTTAATGTTCTCAGGACGTGCTCCACGCCAAGCATAGATAGACTGATCGTCATCGCCAACGACTGTGAATCTCTTGTTTTTAGAGGTCAGGTATTTTAATAACTGATACTGAGTTTCGTTAGTATCCTGATACTCATCTACAAGGATGTATTTATAGTAGGAGCTCCATTTATCTCTTATGGTCTGATTGTCTCGAAGTAATAGTGTGGTTTTAAAGATTAAATCCTCAAAATCAGCAGCATTGCAGGCAGATAGATATGCCTGATAAGCCTCATATACCTGAACTCTAATGGTTCTTACAGCAATATCCTCAGGTCTTAAAAGACTAGTCTTCCAGGTACTGATATCTGTTGCTATTTCTTCAATAACAGTTTTCTCTGAATTATCAACTAAGATCTGTGGAAACTTTTCTCTGACAATATCTTTAATCAGCTTGAAGCTATCGTACTGATCAAAGAGGGTAAAGTTTCTACCTAATCCTAGAGCTACTGATTCCTCTTTTAAGATGTTTAATCCTAAAGAATGGAATGTAGAAATGGTGATTAAAGAAGATTTTTCAGAGCCTAATTCCTGTTTTACTCTATCTCGCATTTCAGCAGCTGCTTTGTTAGTAAATGTTACAGCGCAGATCTGCTGAGGGGAAATGAAGTGTTTATTGATGAGGCTGACGATTTTAGTGGTGATCACACGGGTCTTGCCTGATCCAGCTCCTGCTAGAACCAGACAAGGTCCGTCTACATAATCAACAGCTTCCTGTTGAGATTGATTTAATTGCATCTTAGATTCCGATGCATTTTACAAAGCTTAGAGGAACACCATTTTTATCAATAGTATTGCAGATAAAATCACCGTTTGGTTGAACATCAATGTCTATGTTTTGGAAAGAAAGTCCTTCCACATAGTCTCTGTCTGCTTTGTTACAAAGAACAATGATAGGAATACCAATGGATTTAACTTCGGAGGATAACTTGTCTAGCAGTGTTAAAGTTTCCTGTTGAGAGTATGCACATAAATCTAACATAGCTACAAAGTTGGTATTTCCTTGAATGGTCTGGGATTCAATACCATCGATAAGCTGTTTTTCAATATCACTATCTTTTAGTTCTAAGAACTTAACTAACTGCCATTGAGATGCGTCAAATGGTTGTTGTTGCTCAGCTACAAGATTTGAAATGTATTTCCACTGAACTCTGTTACCGGCATAGACGATTGATGATAGCTTTGTCTTTATGATTTGACTTACAAAACGTCTTAAAACCTGAGGCTTGGCGCTAAAAGAATACAGAACACTTGATAACTCAAGAGTATTTAAATCCTCGGGAGCACAAATATACTTGAAAGCAGTAGGAATACAAATATCTTCAAATTGATAAGAGAGGATCTTATCTAAATTAGATAATCTCTCTTTTAGCATGCCTTTATCACTGTACAAAGCTTCGTTGATGTCTTTGAAAGGGTGAGCTAGGTTTAGACATTTAAAAGATATACCCAATTGATGTAGGTAAGTGCAAATCTTAGCTGTAGCTTCACGACCAGCTTCATCATTATCAAGAGAAATATAGAAAGTGTGTTCTTCAGTTGAAGCTTTGATGCATTCTATGAGCTGTCTTACATTACCTGCTCCACCTAAAGCTATAGCTCTATAGCCTAGAGTTTCTAAACTTAAAGCATCAAACTCACCTTCAGTTATAAAGATAGTACCTTTTTGCTCTAATGCTTCATGATTGTAGATGTCAAAGATACCTTTTTTCTTATATCTTTCATTAGAGCTGTTTGCACTAAGATCAGTATTTCTTACACAGTAACCATGAATTCCGTAAGGAATGATGGCTGCTTTCCAGTATGATTTCTGACCTGTGATCTTGTTAATTTCAGCTTGAAAGTTTTCATCAAAGCCTAATTTAAATCTGTGAATTACAGAATCAGATAAGCCCCTGTCTCTAAAATAAGATGTCTTTTCTACATTAGAAGCACATTGATTTACATAATCCGTAAAGTCATTAGCTGATTCTGATGCGTATGCAAATGGAGATACTTGAGAATCACCAAATCTGTGAGAGATATTCTGTTGCTCATTGAAGGCAAATTGATTCTGAGCAGAGGAGAATTGGTTTTGATTGTTTAAGTTCTGCTGACCAAAGCTGTTTTGCTGTTGACCAAATGAATTGTTGCCAAATGATTGTGTATTGGAATTTGAAGGAGCATTTCCACGCAGATTAAAAGGCTTTAACTTAGCCTCATCGAATGGTGAAATGGTATTAAATCCTCTTTGAGGTTGTGTTTGCTGTTGCTGTAAATTCTGATCGAACTGATCGTTATTATGGTTTTCATTAAAACCAAAAGGAACACGAACCTCTTTTTGAGAAGAATGAGAAGCTAAGAAATTGTTATTTTCAATTTCAAATGTAGGTTTTCTAATTTCAGGTTGCTTTTGATTGTTATAGTTCTTTAAAACATCAATAAAGCCTAAAGGCACCTTACCTATGTATAGTTCATGTGCCTTGATAAACTGATGAGAAAAATCACTGATACTAAAATCGATGCCGATCAGATCAAATATATTATAGACAGCATTGCAGTTAAAGCACTTAACCGTATAGTTAGATGCGTCGTAACTCATGCTTGGAATATGAGCTGTGTCAGTAGGATTTAAACAAAAAAAGTTGGAATTAACGTTAATTCCTTTACTTTTTAAATAATCAGGCAGTTTACTTAATAAAAACTGCTTTTGCTTCTCAAATTCTTGCTCTTGCATTCTTAAATCCGTATCAATCAATATCAGTTCTTTGAGGTGATCTTATTTATGATCCATGAAGAAATTAAAAGACCTGCAGATGCAGTTACACTCATTGAAGCACCAAATGCAGGTAGATCACCACTTAGATAGTCTTCTTTTGAAGAGTATATAGGCTTTTCGTTAGAAAAAGTGCAGCTAATATTGAACTTTTTGTTATTAGATTGAAATCCGTAATTCTTTCTCAAGCGAGCTCTCAGTTTTGAAATTAAAGCATCACCATTAGCGGTATTGATATCACCAATCTTCAGTTTTGATGGATCCCGTCTGCCACCAGCTCCTCCTGCTTCAATGAAAGTTGCGTGGTGTCTGAACAGGTAGTTGCAAACATATGCTTTAGCATCGATATCATCGATACAGTCACATACATAATCAGTTTTTCCTTCTAACACGCCATCAATATTCTCAGGTGTCAGTTTGGTTTCGATTACTTCGATATCTAAAAGAGGATTGATCTCTAAAAGTCTGTCAGCTAATACTCTTGCTTTGCCTAAACCAACAGTTTTTGAGGTGGTATGAAGCTGTCTGTTTGAATTGGTGAGCTCGATAGTATCATTATCGATGAGGGTAAGAGAGCCAATGGCGGTTCTGCACAGAGCTTCTGTTGCCCATGAACCGATACCACCGACACCGATAACGGTTACGTGTGAGCTTTGTAATTTTTCAAAACCATCATTTCCGTACAGTGCTCTGATACCTCTAAAAGCCAATCTTTTATCAAAATTCATATCGTATTATCCTCGCCAAATTTTATATATATTTTAGCTATCTTTCTTGCAGGAATAAATAATTTTGCTATAATGACCGCCATATTCTGATGGTTCACGATGATCCCGTAGCTCAGGTGGATAGAGTATCGGTTTCCGAAGCCGGTGGTCATGAGTTCGACTCTCATCGGGATCACATCAAAAAATTAATATTGCGAAAGTGGCGAAATTGGTAGACGCGCAAGCTTCAGGTGTTTGTACCGCAAGGCGTGAGGGTTCGAGTCCCTCCTTTCGCACCACATTGTACATAAGTACAGTCTTTATATTCCTTTAAAAAGTGTCAAAAAGTATCAATTAGTTAATTGATTTATCTAAATAATTTGTAAGTTAAACTCTGAATGACACTTTTTGATACTTTGTGCCTATTTTTACCCCGTCATCGCACAAAGCGATCACAAAAAAGCGATCACGATGCGATCACAAATAAGCTTCAAGTTTAGGCTCAAAATCTTAAAATCTTACACTACAAATATATTAATAAATAAGATCTATTCTTATATAAAATATTATTATGGGCGCTGAACCTGTGGAAAACTCAGTTTGACTACCTCATAAACAGGTCTTGTTAGTCACAATTCAGTCACTCTAATGAGTGACATCTTGTGACTTTGTCAGTCCTGAAGACTGACAATATACATTGTCGCTTTGCAAGCAAAGCTCAATGTCAGGGACAACCTTCACTTCGTTACGGTTTTCCCCTCACTTTCGTGAGCCTCCTCTTTCCCTGATAATGTGTTCGCCTGAACGGCTCACATCTTACAAGTGTATATTTTGAAATAGAGACACTCACGTTAATCACGTTCGTGATTATGGAGCTTCGCAAGCGGTTCAAGCCCGCATTGCTTGCTTTGGTTCGTTAAAGATTAGAAAAAGTCAAAGAAACAAAAAAGAAAAAAAATTGATTATGGCAGTTTAAACACTCATAGATCAAAATTACTGTTGTTTGTATAGGCGTACTCATTAGAGTGAACAATCATCACTCTATAAGCAATTTTGGCGTGTTATAGATGATTTTTGAGTTAATAACAGAACTGATGTTTATTTTTTTAATTCTTTGTTTAGGGTGTAAATCATGAAAAACATAATGAAGGCAAAACAAGCTAAGCCAAATAGTAAAGTAAAATTAATCATTTGATTTCACCTTTTTTGTTGTCATCTAGACTAAGCCATACAGCGCAAAAGTGCGTCATATATATTTGTTCAATTTCTGTTCTGTGTGAGTCCAAGTTTTCGGATATTCTGAGCAAATTTGATAGTAAAACAAATTAGAAAAAATGGACACATACAGCATGAAAAAAAGTTCGTCATGACAAACTTTTTGAGTTAAAAATAAGAGAATTTATGGGAGTGCAGGATAGGCAACCTTGATCAAAATGGACGCCACCGCCCATTCTGATAAATTGCCACCTGCCCTTTCAGGGGGACTCCCTGAGAGCGACAAAATCAGAGATTTTGCGAGTGATTATCTTTCATAATCGTGAGAGTTATTCTTTTTCTGTAGGAACGGATTATTAGACTTTGACTTTCTTTGACGTATCTTTTCTTTGATGTCATAGCCTTTTGCTCTTTGCTGTTGTTTAAATTCTCTTATCTTTCTAAGTAGTTCTTCCTGTGATGTTTCAAGTGGCGGTAAATCGTTAATATAACGGTTAAGCTCAATCGCTAATTTCACATCTTCAAACTTATTAGATTTTTCAAGCTCAGAAATAAACATCTTTGCGTTCTTAATAACGCTTTGACGAGTCTTTACAGCTTTTGCCTTACCTTCACTTTCAGGAAGGGCTGTTCCTGAATTTAAAGCGGTATCTATCTGCTTCATCCTTTCAAGATCATAAGGGTGAGATGGTGAAAGATGATTGTTCCATTCTCTTTCTTCTTGATGGATACGTTCCTGAGTTTTACCTTTCTTGAATTGACCTCTTTGTGCTCTACTGGTAGCGTTTAGCTCAATTCCGTGTTCTTTTGCAAGTACCGCAAAACGTTCTCTAAGGTATCTTAAATCTTCTTTTCTCAGGTTTAGCCTTTTGCCAGTAGCACTAACTGATTTAATCAGTACGTGTACATGTGGATGATCAGGTTCATTGGGCATTTCATTGCTTTTATTGTGCATACCGAAAACATAACTAAAGCCTTCACTACCGAAAGTTTCCTTTGCTAGTTCTCGTACTGTAGCTTTTACAGCTTCAGGATCACTACCTTTAGGACAAGAAAAAATGAGTCTTCTTGCATCAGCAGGTCTTTTCATGCCTTCTACTTCCATCTCGGGCATATCCTGAGATTTTCCCCATTCTGTCATGCGGTCTTTTAGTTCAGCCTTTAACAGCATTTGCCCGTTTTCATCTTCAAGATCAATTTTTCCATCTCTTGATATGTAGTTGGCAGCAGTCATTAAATGGGTAACAGATTTAATCCCTTTGCTTGCTTTATCGACCTTAACCATCGCTTCAGGTGAATTGTGCACAATTCCTGTAGCTTTATCTCTTGGTGAGAGGGTAGAACTCTTATGACCTCCATAAGATGCCGATGGAAACAATACATCTCCGTAACTGAATGATTTTGAGTTACCGCCATAATCTGAATTATGCTGTTTGTTCCTGATATTTGGAGCACCTCTTCCTCTGTGCCATTTGAGAAGATCTTCGATTTTTACATTGGTATTGGTGCTGATAGTCATAGAAAGCTCCAGTTAGAAAATATCAGGGGAGGGGGAGAGCATTTATTTTGTTTCTAGTTTTGTTCTAATACGTGAAGCGTTAATTAGTTTCCATACTTTGTCTGAGTGGTCTTGTACTAGCTTTGTAAATTTATCTGTTCTTTCAATTAGACCGTTAAACAAAGTCTTTAATTCTTCTTTGTTTTTATCTGTAAAGTTTGAAAAATCTACAGTATTAGTTCTGTGGGCAATCTGATTTAGATTTACACCTAGCTTGTGTAACTCATAGTTTGACTTTGCAAGTTGTTCAATTTCACCTGTTGTAAATTGCGGTTCGTCAGCAATTACCGACCTAATAATGCCGATAATAGCCTGATGTCTTGTCATTCCCATTATAAAAGCGTACCTATCAAGTTTTGCTAGTTCGTCTTCTCTCAAAAGTATGTGCTGATGTTTTGAATTTGATTTGGCGGTGGTGACAAGATTTTTAATTTGTGGATCTTCGGATATTCTGACTTCTTCTTGAACCATTGATTTTAAAATGTAAGAAGCCAAAGCTGATGGCTTGCAATCTTGTTTCTTACACATAGAAACAAAGGCTTCATATTGAGCACCTAAAGAAACAGATAATCTACAGCGTTTGTTAGTGGGCATAGAGTGAAAATCTTCCTATAAAGTTATTTCGCAAAATCTTTGATTTTGTCGCTCTCCGGGAGTCCCCCTGAAAGGGCAGGTGGCAAAATTTCAGAATGGGCGGTGGCGTCCATTTTGATCAAGGTTGCCTATCCTGCACTAATTAAAAATCACATAAAAAAGTTCGTCCGGACGAACTTTTAGTTTGCCCGGGCAAACTTTGATTTACGAACTTAAAAAGAATGTACTAGCTCTTCAAAGTCACTTTTTATCCAACTTTCAAAATTAGCTTTTGCTTCTTTTAATCGTAAAAAATAACAAGTGGCGTTTTCATGGTTAGAAAAGCTCTTCACAAAAAATGTGTCATCAGGTGTTCCAACTTCAAGAAATGGTTCAGCCACGATTACACATTCTGATAGAGTCACTTTGTACTTAATGGAATTTTGCTTTCTTGTGAACTTCATGGTTATTCATCCTCAAAGCCATTAAACATTTCTACTCGTGACATCTGTAATTCAAGATCGTGTTTACATTTATCAAGGTAATCTTGCGGAAGTTGACCAAATAGAACGGTGTATTCTTTTGATAACTGGGTGTAGATGTAATAGTTCCACAATCTCATAACAGGCATACGTTCTCTTAAGTAGTCATGCTTGTTGTAGATATTGACGATCTTGTTCTTAGGAACATGAGATAGAACATATTCAGCTATAGACTCAGGAACACCGATACTTGCCATCCAAGTTCTAGCGGATTTTCTCATGCCGTGCATTGTCACTTCTCGATTAGTGCAAGAAGTAACGGGTTCTTGAAGTGAAATTAATCTAATGCTCTTGTTTACTGAGCTTCGAGAATAAAACACATAAATGCTGTCTTTATTGTCGTATTCGCACTGTTTCTTCCATTTTAAAAGGATAGCTTCCATGAATTTGGTTAGAGGAACGGTAAAGTCACGGCTCATTTTCATGTGTACAGCAGGAATACTGATGACTTTTTTTTCAAAATCAATCCAAGACCATTCAAGCTCACTTAAAGATCCATCTCTTAAGCAAGTCATAACCTGAAGTACATAGAAAACACGGCTAATCATCGGTTGTGATGATAACTTATCAAAATATTTCTCTTTGAGTTGTTCAGCAGGAACCCATGCATAACCAACAACTTTAGGCTTTTTGTACTTTCTTGAAATTAGACCGCTTGCATTAAGCATATTTATGCAAGGATTAGAAGGAATAAGACCATCAACAACGGCACTATTTAAGCATTGATTTAAAATCCTAATAGCTGTGTATTTTGTGCCCTGAGTTTTATCAGAAACAGATAAGATTTTATCTACTAATAAAGGGGTGATCTTATCAATAGGGTATTTATCAAGACCAGATATTACCTTTAGTGAAGCTCTAATAGAATAAAATCTCTTGTTGTTCTTGTGGAAGCCATCGCCGTTTTTATCGACCTTAAAATAGCCTAACCATAATTGAGAGTATTCCCCAAATTCAGGAAGTGAAGACTCCTTGTTTAATACTGCTTCTTGCTCCCTTTCTATTAGAATTTTGTTAACTTGTACTCTAGCTTTCTTTAATGTCAGCTTTGGATAATTTCCGATGCTTTTTACTGTATCTTTTCCGTTTACTCGTTGTCTAATATAAAAAATGCAACTTTGAGAAGGTAAAACAGTTAAAAAAAGCTTGTTTCCACAATTTAAAGTAGCTCTTTTCTTGTCTTTTAAATGAAGTGCTATAAAAGTTTCAAGCTCTTTTTCAGTAATCAACTTTTTCATCATGCTGCTTCCTTATGGCAAATTTTTTCATAGTAACGATTTAAGAGCTTTAGCTGTTTAGTAGATCCGTTCGTCGATGATATGAATGTTTTGATTTCATCTTCTGTTTTGCTTTGTTTGATCATCATCGAGATTGCCTTTAAGTAGCGAGGAAGATCCATGAATTTCATTATTGGGGACTGACCTTTTTTGTCTTTTGTATGAGAAATCAAATTAGCAAACTCTTCTAAGAGTTCTTCTGATATACCTAGCTTCTTTAGACCTTTTAAGGCACAGTCTTTTATTTCAGCAAAAGTGTAAAAGTGGGTGCTGAGAGGATTAAAAAAAAGAGTCTTTATTCTTGATTGGCTTTCTTCATCATCCGCTTTTTTACCTTTAATGCATTTGTTGCATTTAGCGTAAAGATTTTCGATAAAGAAGGCATAAGCTCTACTGTTTTTTCTTAGTTTAGCAAGCTCTGTAAAAATGGCAGGAAAGATTTTTAAACAACCTTTGGAAAAACTGATTAAATGCTGTTTAGCGAACTTCATAAAAGCAGGATATACAGTCAAAGTGCACAAGCTGTTTTTTGCTAAAGAAAATTCAAGTATCTTTTCTCCGTTTTCACTTTCGATAATGTTTGCTAGCTGTATTAGTTCATAAATATTTCTTCTTCTTGAACTTGAACTCATTTCATCGCCATTCTTTCCTTTATCGCCCCTGTAAATATTGTGGGCATAGGTAATCGGTGAAATGGAAAATTGTTTTGGTTCTGAGATGTTATTTATTTTTACTCTTTGCAATGAGTCATAAATAAGCCTTAGGAATACTGGTAGTTCATATAGCTTTGGCACTGTAACTTTATGATCCTTATTCTTAAAGAATTTTGATAAAAATAGAGTGCATTCAAAGTTAAAAATTATAAAGTTGTAATGCATTGAACATAGTTCAGGTAAAGAAGATTTCTTGATTTTGCTCTTTGTTTCCATTTGTACTATACTTCCTCTGTCTATATATGCATTGGGCAATACTTCCAATGTTCTATACTCTCCTTCCTAATGTTGTGTTTTTGAAAATCAATGGCAACTTAGGAAGGAGTTCCTTTTAATGACTGTCTGTAAGTTTCCATAATGGGTTAGATTTAGAAAAGCTTTTAGCCCACTTCAAAATGTCTTCTTTAATCCATAAAGGTCTTTTTGTTAGGTAAAGTTCTTCAGGAAATCCCTCAGATCTCTTCCATTTATTAAAAGTTCCTCTTGTAATACCAAAGATCCTCATGATCTGTAGAGTGTTTAAGAACACGTTTTCATCAAGAATTTGAATGGCAGAAGTGCTTATTTTGTCTGATTTATTACTCATAAAAGCTCCATAAACTTAAAATTAAATTTAAATTATGTAATAAATCATAGTTAAAACTAAGAATGATGTCAAACATCAAAATAAAAAATAAGAAATATAGAATATGTGTTAATAAGTATTAGTTATGGTTAATAAATAGTAAGCTGATGATAATAAGTGAGAATTAGTGCTGTATAAGCTAAATCTGTATTAAATAAATGTATAATTAGACTATAAAATCATAGTTGTTATTTATTTTTTTTATTAGTTTTATTATGAAATTTATAGAGTCAAAACTTTTATTGAGTAAATTAAGAGAGTTTTTCCCTTTACTAGAAAATAAAGAAGATGAACTATCAAAAGCTTATTACAAAGTAATAACCTTTTATTCAGAAGAGTTTTGCAAAAATCTAAAGAAAATAAGACTTGAAAAACAGTTTAGCCAAAAAGAAATAGTCAAAATTTTAAATATAACCCCAACGTCTTATTCTGCATGGGAAACAGGAAGTCATCTTCCTAAGATAGATTTTATTAAGTCAATTTCAGATATATTAGGAGTTGATCCTTCTGTCTTTATAACTTTTGACAAGAATTCAATCATCAGCTCTTCTAAGAAAGTTCCTATAATCGATCAGGGCTATTTCAGAAATTCTGATTTCAATTCTTTTGAAAAGTTAGTAAGGGAATTTTCAAAAGATGTCTATTTAGCAAGTCGATATGAAACTGTTGCTGTTGAAAATAGAATAGATTTTTTATTTGATTTAGTATCTGATGATATGAAAAGCCTAAATGGTGGAATACAGCCATATTCTCTAATTAGTTGTTCATTAGTACAGTTTGAGACCAAGAAAAAAGAAGATCTGATTAAAATCGTGGATGGAAAGGTTGTTGTACTAAGCATTTGTAAAGGACCAGGAATTCTTAGACAAGTTCTTTGTGACGGTCAATATATGATATTAAGAGCTTGGAATGAAAAGGTTGCTGATAAAAGAGTAATAATTAACGGCAGTAAGAAAAAATCTGATGATTTGACATTAGATGATGTAGTAATTTTTGCAACCACTGAGCGTGAAATTAGAAATGTAGCAAATATTGTTCATTAGAAAAATAGCTAGGTATCCTGTGGAAAAAATGTGGGGTCTACTTTTATGTGCTCCCATTGTGCGATTTATTACTACCATTACACGATTTATCAAATTTACTGTATTTTTGCTTGAAAATTAGCGCATTGGTTCTTATTGAATATTGAGATTTTAAAGTGTAAAATACGCCGATTGCGTAAATAAGGTGATCACAAAATAATAACTTCTTGATTTATAATTAAATAGTTATTTAATATGTTGAACCTTTCGCACCAACAAATCAGGCAGTCAAGTGACTGCTTTTTTTGTGTCCTATTAGTGGTTCTTTACAATAAAACGGAGAAAAAATGAATCAATCCGTACCTGCTAAATTGGGGATTCTAAATCGTTTTTTAAATGTTGTTGAACGATTAGGAAATAAGCTGCCACACATTACAATGTTGTTTATCTATGCGCTTATTTTCACCATGCTTCTGTCATTGGCTTTATCTTATGTGGATTTTGACTATATTCATCCGAATACTCATGAAAAGATCAAAATCATTAACATGTTTACGCCTGATAACCTTTTAACTTTAGTAGTTAACTCAGTTAAGAACTTTATGGGATTTCCTCCATTAGGCATCACAATCGTAGCAACATTAGGTATTGGTATTGCTGAAGGCTCAGGTTTCGTTAAAGTTTTAATTAGAAAGTTCCTATCTATCACCCCTAAGAAATTCTTAACTCCTACAGTAATTTTTGTATCAATTGTTTGCCATATCGTATCAGACAGTGCATACACCATTTTAATGCCGGTTTCAGCTTTAATCTTCTATGCCTCAGGCAGACATCCTTTAGCTGGTATTGCTTGTTCATTTGCAGGTTTAGCAGGTGGTTTTACAGCTTCATATACTCCTTCTATCATTGACCCTATCATGCAGGGCTTTACTGAAGCAGCTTCACACTCAATTGATCCAAATTACAGCGTGAATGTTTTATGTAACTACTTCTATGCTTTAGGTGGCACTTTCTTCATTATTGGAGCTATTTGGTTTGTAACTGATAAAGTTGTTGAACCTCGTTTATGGGCGACTATGCCTCTAGATGAGTCTACAAAGACAGATAAAACTTTAGTAATCGAAGATGTAACTCCTTTAGAGAACAAAGCTTACTACGCTGCTTTAGCTACAGTAGTTGCTCTATTAGCTCTTTTATTTATTCTATGTTACCCAGATAACTCATTATTCAGAGCTCCAGATGGTTCATTGACCTCTCCAAAAGCTCCTGTAATGCAAGGCTTAGTTCCATTACTCTTTATCTTTTTCTCTGTTCCTGGTCTTGTATATGGTTATGTTGCAGGTACCTTTAAGAAGTCCAGAGATGTGATCGCATCAATGGAAAACATTATGAAGATGCTTTTATCATTCATTGTTTTCTGTTTCTTCGCAGGTCAGTTCTTATATGTATTCGGCGCTTCAAATATTGGTTCACTGTTAGCAATTTCAGGTGCTGAATTCTTAAAGAATTTAGGTATGCCATCAGGTATTACTCTGTTTGGTATCATTATTCTTACAGCAATGCTAAACGTGTTAATCACTTCAGCTACTTCAAAATGGGCTATTTTATCAACCATTTTTGTTCCAATGCTGATGATGTTAGGTATTTCACCTGAACTTACACAGGCTGCTTTTAGAGTTTCAGACTCAGCTGTAAACGTATGTACTCCTTTATTCCCATTCTATCCATTGCTGATTTTATACTGCCAGAGATACTGTAAGAAGTCAGGTGTTGGAACCTTAAGCTCAATGATGTTACCTTACACATTTGCTCTTCTGATTGTCCTAACAGCAGTGTTATACGCTTACTGGATGATTGGAATACCTTTAGGCTTTAATAGTGGATTTGATTACCCATCAACCATGTATCCACAACCTTAATATGTAAAAGCTGCAGTCTATATGACTGCAGTTTTGTTATGGGGATTTAAAATGAATAATAAAGATGAATTATTAAGAAGATTTCTTCGCTATGTAGCAATCACATCACAATCAAATGCTTCTGTCGAGGCTGTTCCAAGTACTAAAGGTCAGACTGAATTAGCAAATTTATTAGCAAAAGATCTAGAAGAGTTAGGTTTAACTGACATCAGTGTTGATGAGCATTCTATTGTTTACGGTACTCTACATGGTAATGCAGAAGGTCCTGTTGTAGGCTTTGTCTCACATCTAGATACTGTTGATGTTTCTTTAAATCCTGATATTCATCCTCAAGTCATTCACTATGAGGGTGGCGATGTTTTATTAAATAAAGAGCGCGAGATCTATATTAGAGTAAGTGAACATCCTGAACTTCAAAATTATGTAGGTCAGGATATTATTTTCTCAGATGGAACCTCTGTTTTAGGTGCTGATAATAAATCTGCAATGGCAAACATCATGACAGCATTAACTGTTTTGCATAATGATAAGACCATTAAACACCCAACCTTAAAAGTTGCTTTTGTGCCTGATGAGGAGATTGGTCTTAAAGGCTCAAAACTTATGGATTTGAACAAATTCAAAGTTGATTATGCATACACTATCGACAGTTGCTCTTTAGGTGAAGTAGTTTATGAAACCTTTAACGCAGGCTCTGTTTTAATCAAGATTAAAGGTGTTTCAGCTCATCCAATGTCATCAAAGGGCGTTTTAGTAAATCCTCTTTTAGTGGCTCATGATTTCATTGGCATGTTTGACAGACATCAGACTCCTGAATGGACTGCTGATAAAGAAGGCTACTGGTGGTTTACCGGTATTGAAGCAGATCCTCTTTACTGCACTCTAAAAATGAACATTAGAGATCATGATAAAGATCATTATGAGTGGAGAAAAGAAGAGGTTGCATCTAACATTGAGAAGTTGAAGAAACTTCATCCTAAGGCTGAAATTAGCTACAAGATTAGTGATACCTATGAGAACATTGCTAACAATGTAACTAAAGAGGATAAACCAGTAGCTCTAATTTATAAGGCTTTTGATGAGTTAGGAATTAAAGCAAAGACTTATGCTATGAGAGGTGGTACTGATGGTTCTGCTTTATCAGTTCGTGGTGTAGTAACTCCTAACTATTTTACAGGAGCTCATAACTTCCACTCTTATGCAGAGTTCTTACCATTAAATGCTTTTGAAAAGTCTCTTAATGTGACCTTAAAGTTAATTGAGCTATCCTGCAATAACTAACTAATGAAAAGCAAAAAATTCAGAGGCAAAGCCTCTGGATTTTATTACTTTAGCGGACCAATTAGTTTCATATAGCAGTTCTTACAATCAAAATCTAATCTGAATTTTGCTTTGCCGATGACAAGATAAAGATCTTGAGCTTTTACCTTGTGGCGCTTAGGACAGAGGTTAAAGCAATATCTTAGACAATGCTTTGAAATAAGCACACATTCCTCATCATGAACACGATCTGTTTCATATGCTGGCTGTATATCTTTTGCACCATGTTTTTTATAAAAATCTAAAGCCTTTTCGTTATAGATATTGGCCATAAATCCTAAATGCTGCTCCTTTTCAGGTAACATTGGGGCATTTTCAAAGTTATGAACTATCTCTTTTCTCTTTTCAGTCTTTAACTTATTTAGTTTCTCAATAAGTTGTCGTCTAAGATTGTTTAAAACACTTTGAGGCACAAAATAACTAGAAGATAGTTTTATCTCAAGCTGATTTAGTGTATAGACACTATCTCCCAAGCGTCCTAGCTTTGAGGTGATGTTAGCTTTTAGTTTATCAAGATCATTAGCTGTTTGCTTATCCTCAAGAGCTATTTCAACACTTGCCTCAGTATTTGTTTCATCCTTACCGAAGAGTACGATTCCTTTGTCATTTTCACGGTAGGTAAGATTTAAACTTAATTTTCTACAAGACGATTTACCTGCCAAAACCTTTTCAAATTCAGCATCTTTGTTTCTGTAAAAAACAGTTCCTGCTTTAATAAAAGGGATCTCCTGGAAGATTTCTGCTGTATTTGGATCTTTTAGAGTACTGATCCTAAAACCGTTTAATACTCCCTGATTGTCATAGTAATTTAAGGAGTCACCATTGTGGATAACAGTGTTTTTTAATAATGAAAAGGTCAGATCTCTATTCTTTTGTTTTTCTAACTTACCTATCTTTTGACCGACAAAGCCCGGTGCATCAAAGTTTGCATAGTTATCTTTCTTTTCATGGAAGTTGTATTCAGTAAAGCCTCGGTTAAAGCTTTTGGCTACATCAGGTACAAAATTGGTGGTAGTAGTACCAAATGATGATCTTACAACATCATCTCTTTTAGCAATGATTCTATCAATCTTATGTCTGTAATAAGCAACGACGTTTCTTACATAGTTTTCGTCTTTTAATCTGCCTTCAATCTTAAAAGAGCTGATACCAGCATCAATTAACTCTTCAAGATTTTGACTTTGATTAAAATCTTTTAGAGATAATAGATATTTATCTTTTGCAAGCACATTGCCTTTAGCGTCATATAAACTTTGTGCTACACGGCATAACTGAGCACATTCGCCACGGTTAGCACTGCGACCAGTAATTGCGGCACTTAAATAACAGCGACCACTGATACCTACGCATAAAGCTCCGTGAATAAAAGCTTCTAATTTTACGGTAGTGTTTTCTCTTATCTTTTCTATCTCATTTATAGATAATTCTCTGGCTAAAACTACCTGTGAAAATCCTGCTTTTTCTAAGAATTGAACCTTTTGTGGTGTTGAATTGTCCTGCTGTGTACTTGCGTGAATTTCAAGAGGTGGCAGTGGTCCGTTAATCAGACCTAAATCCTGAATAATAAGGGCATCGACACCTGCATCGTATAATTTGAAAGTAAGCTCACGAGCTTTCTCTAATTCCTGATCATTAAGAATAGTGTTGATGGTTACATGGATCTTGGCACCGAAAAGATGTGCATAGTCACAAAGTTCTTTAATATCTTCTAATGTATTTGCAGCATTGACTCTAGCTCCAAATGAAGGACCGCCGATGTAAACAGCATCTGCGCCACTTTCAATTGCAGCAAAACCACATTCTTTATTTTTAGCAGGTGCAAGTAATTCTATTCTTTTCATGAAATTATTAGAGGTTAACCATAACTTAAAAGGTGACAGTGCATTCTACAAAAAATTGAGTTAATTGCTACTCAAAACTTTGATTAAATCGTCAGTTGAACATACCTTTGCATAAATATTGTTGATAATTGTAAGCTCAGCATTGTGTAATTCCATAGTACCGGCAGCACAAGCATCTTCTAATACTACGACATTAAAACTTTCATCTGACAGTGAGCGTACAGTAGAAGCTACGCATTGATCGGTAAAGATTCCTACACAAACTACGTTCTTAATACCAAGATTGTTTAAAATTAATCTTAAGTTGGTTCCAGTAAGTGCGCTATCAGTTGTTTTGGTAACAACGATTTCATCATTAATCGGAGCTAAATCATCGATGATTTGGCTGTCATCATCATCTAAAGTAATTAGTATGTTATTCCAACCTGACATCTTTTGGGATAATGATCTGTCTCTACCATCTTTTAGATGGCAGGCTATTCTTGCAAAGATTACATCTTGTTTATTCTTACGGAAAAGTGCTTCGACTTTCTTTACATTAGGAAGAACTGTTTCATTAAGCCTTTTAGAAAACTCCTTCCATCTTGGATCTTTATTAGCTAACTTTGTATATACTTTTTGCAGATCGATAACTAATAAAGCTGTATTAGCTTTTTCAAGCTTAAGTTCTGAGTTATCAGAAGGACAAACTTGGTAATAAAATGAGCAAAATTTCTTATCCATGGTTCATACCTTCATTTGTGATTGTAAGTTGTGTCTTAGCCTTGTTCAGCTCTATTTTAGCAGATAAAAAACGCCTATAATCACACGATTAAAGGCGCTTTAAAATCTGGGTTTTACTAAACTGCCACTAGAGATATTCTAGTAGTTGCAAATATTAGTAAGCTGACAGTTTCTGAAGATCTGCTTCAGTGGTGTCATCACCAATAGTAATAAGTTCAGTACCGGTTAACTTAGCAAATAGAGCAATATCTTCTCTTGTAAGAGCTGTTGAAACTACGCTGTGGTGAGCACCACCAGCATAACACCAACCCTCAGTGCCGATTCTGAAGTTTGGCTTATGACGGTACATGATTCTAGCTACAGGTAAGTTAGGCATTGGTTTAGGCTGTTTTACAAGCTCAATATCAGCACAGATGATTCTGAAATGATCACCCATATCGACCATTGTTACCTGAATACCGTCACCTTCAACACCATCAAAGATTAAACGAGCAGGAGCTTCTTTACCGCCAATACCTAATGGTAATACGTCGATCTCTGGCTTGTTCTTAGCAAAGTTTACTGGAACTTCTAGCATGTGTGATGCTAACTCTAATTCTTCACCAGAGGTTAGATCATATGTGTAGTCCTCAATGAAGCCTGTAGCGCCCTTACGGCCTTCTGACATCTTCATTAGAACAGCTGAGAAAGCTGAAATCTTGTAGTCACCTTCAGGACCAAAGCCAATACCCTTGCCCATTAGGTTCTGAGCTGCAATACCAGGTAACTGCTTTAAGCCATGTAAATCCTGGAATGTATCAGCAAATGCACCTAAGTTATTTGCTTTTAAGAACTTCTCTATACCAACTTCGTACTTAGCCTGCTCACGAACAGCCTCGATATTCTTGGTCTTCATGGTGTACTTAGATGTATACTCTTCCATCTTCTTATCAATTTCTTGTTCGTTAACTTTATTGATTACATCAACTAGATCACCAATAGCAAAGTAATTGCACTCCCAACCGTATTTAATCTGAGACTCTACACGATCACCATCAGTTACAGCAACTTCACGCATGTTGTTACCAAATGAAGCTACTTTTAAGTGTTTAGAGAAGTTGATAGCTTTTGCTACATCGATGAACTTAGAAATACGCTCAATAACATCGTTATGCTCATAGAAACCAGCTACTACCTGATGAGGAATTCTTAATCTTGCAACGATAAAGCCAAACTCTCTATCACCGTGAGCTGCCTGATTTAAGTTCATGAAATCCATATCAATAGAATCATATGGTAATTTCTCATTAGCCTGAGTGTGTAAGTGTAATAGAGGCTTTCTTAATTCCTGAAGACCTTTGATCCACATTTTCGCTGGAGAGAAAGTATGCATCCAGGTTATAACACCAATACACTCATCATCACAGCTTGCCTTTCTCATGTCTTCAATACAGGTTTCTGAGTTAACAACTGTAGGTAATAGCTCGACTGTAACTTTTTCTTCAAATTTTTTGTTAAAGAAAGCCGTCATCTTAGCAGCATCTTCTGCTACGTGTTTTAAGCACTCATCACCATATAGATCCTGAGAACCAACAACAAAATATAGCTTGTTCATAATTTCTTCCTTATGTCTAAATGAATTTTTAAAAAGCCCCGTTTAAAACGGGGCGTTAGTTATTTGATTACGTGTATTGCCTGACGGTCTGCAAAGATTGCTACGAACATTAGGAATACTACACCTTGAATTAACTGCATTAACTGTGTGCTAAAGCCAATCATAGTTAAGCCACTGCTTAGAACAACATATAGTAATGAACCAACAATGAAGTTATAGAAACGAACCATTGCACCACCAGAGATTGGCATACCACCTAAAACTAAAGCAATTAGGATCTGAGTTTCTAACTGGTTACCACCTGATGAGGTTACAGAGCCAACTTTGATGCAACTGATGAAAGCTGCAAAGCCTGTAATTGCACCAGACAGAACATATACAAAAAATTTAAGTCTATCAGTACGAATGCCTGAGAACATTGCTGCCTTCTCACCAGCACCGATAGCCTTTAAATGGGTACCGAACTTAGTGAATGAGAAGAAGAACATTCCGATAACAACTACGATTGCAGTGCAAGTGATCTTGAATGAAGTACTATCCATATAGATAAGTTCAGCAGCACCTGCAACAGGAGCATTAGTAGTTAAGTACTTAATCAGACCACGGAATAAGAACATAGTGCAGATTGTTACAATGAATGATTTAATCTTTCTGCGTACGTAGAAATATCCGTTGATAGCACCAATGGCAGCTCCAGTGAGAATACCACCTATGATTGCAATGGTAATACCATACTCTGAGAGTACACATATAACAATTGCTGACAGACCCAAGATTGAACCTTGAGAGAAATCAAGACCGCCCATAGTCATGATGAAGAATACGCCCATTGAAGCAATCATAATGACGTAAACTTGAGACATAGCCAAAGGCAAATGGCTTAACAGTCTGCCATGAGTTAAAAAGTTGAATAAGAAAAATACTATAATAAGACCTACGATAGGTAACAGAGTACGAACTAGTCTCATTGTATGAAGCTTTTTAAGCTCCTGCTCTTTATTCTTTAAAGCAACTGAATCTGACATAACGTAACTCCTTAAACCATCATTGAAATTAAGCTGTTTTCATTAAGTTCTTTAGAACGAGGTAGCTCTCCTTTAATAGCGCCATCTTTCATAATAATGATGCGGTCGCACATTCCGATTAACTCCATCAATTCCTCAGAAATCATGATGATTGATTTTCCTTCTTTTCTCATCTTGTCCATAAGTTGATAGATATCCTGCTTAACCTTGATATCAATACCGCGGGTAGGACTATCTAACACAACTATGTCAGAACCTTTACCGATCCATCTTGCAAGAACTACTTTCTGCTTGTTACCGCCAGATAGTTCTGAAACGAACTGATCTGTATTAACCATTTTTACAGACATTTCTTTAGCAAATGCTTTAGCAAAAGCTTTTATCTTTGCCCAATTCAAGAAAGGTGTCTTTTCTAAATTGAGTTTATCTAAAGAAGGCAGTGCGATGTTGTCCTGAATACTCTGATTCATAACAACAGACTCATTGTCACGATCTTTAGATGTATAAGCGATTGAATGGTCAATAGCTGTTGGAATATCGTTAATATGTGTTCCATCAGCAAGAACTACTTCACCTTCTCTGTCGTAGCTTGCACCAAAAATTGCTTTGCCTATTTCGTGCATACCTGATTCTGACAGGCCGCCAAATCCTAGAATTTCACCTTTATGTAAATCAAAACTTACATTTTGAATTCTGTGTGGAACAGAGACATTCTTAACAGACAGAACAACCTCGTCAGAAACCTTTTCATCATAGTCAGTACGGTAATAAGCTCCAGTTACCTCTCTTCCAACCATGAGCTTCTTTAAATCATCTTCTGTTACATCTTTACTCTTTACGGTATCGATGTACTCACCATCTCTTAAAATGGTGATTGTGTCTGATTTATCTAGAATTTCAGGCAAATCGTGAGAAATGAAAATTACAGTATTTCCTTCATCACGAATTCTGTTCATGTGTTTGTAAAGTTCTTCACGACCTTCCTGAGATAGTGCAGTGGTGGTCTCATCGATAACTACGATCTTAGGATGGAAGTAAGTTGCTTTTACAATTTCGATTAACTTTCTATCTTCGAACTTGTAATCATCAACTAAAGTTGAAGCTTTGATATGAGTAAAGCCATATTGCTTTAATAAAGAGTTAGCTTCATTATTCATTGCTTTGGTATTTCTAATTCCGTATTTGATGAATCTCTCTTCATGGCCTAAGAAGATGTTCTCAGCTACGGTTAATCCTGATAGTGTTCCTAATTCCTGAACAATAATCGAAACACCGTGGTTATTTGCATCAACCTGATTCTGAGGATGGATCTCTTCACCGTCTAAGATGAAATGACCTGTTTCCATAGGGTAAATACCAGTTAACATATTGGTTAAGGTTGATTTTCCTGATCCATTCTCACCAATTAAGGCATGAACTTCGCCTTTATTGATATTGAAAGATACATTGTTTAAAGCTCTGTTGATACCAAAGTGTTTGGTAATGTTCTTTACTTGTAATCTTATCTCGCTCATTTTGATTCTCCTTATTTAACAATTTCACCTTTGGTTACTTTGGTTGTTAAAGTGATGATAATGAGCAGAGCAAGACCAGTGATAACGTCTTGAATTGCAGTTGGAGCACCAAGTGAAATGAATCCGAAGAAGATAATGTTTACGATGAACTCACCTAGAATAATTGCCTGTAGTGGAATACCATATTTCATGAAAGCCAAACCAAAGAAGCAACCCATGGTAGGAACGAAGTTTCTGCTCATAGAAGACATTCCTGTTACAGCAACCATTGATGAACCGTAGCTTATGGTTAAAACAGCCATGGCACCGAAGAATGCTCCTGATAGGATAAAAGCTAGAACTTTGAATTTATCTACATTGATACCCATGTTTTTAGCAACAAACTCATCAGAACCGATTGCATAGGTATAAGTACCAAATTTTGTGTAGTTCAAGATGCCGTAAGCAATAATAAAGGTGATGACAGCTAGTATGATGTTTCCAGGCATTTGACCTAGAGCGCGTAATGATGATGGTAAGGTTTGTTCTACACCGCCTGCCATATAGTTAGCAATAGACTCGTAGATTAATGCTAAACCTGCGGTTACGATCATTGAAGGAATTCTTAATTTGACATAGAAAAAGCCGTTGCACAATCCAACCAAGGCTCCTGTAGCGATACTGCCTGCAACTAGTCCAAAATATCCCAGTTCAAAAGTTGTTGCTAATTGGCAACCTACAATTGCTGACAGGATAATGTTAGCGCCGATAGAGAAATCGAACAGTCCCATATCCATCACAAAGTAGAAACCAATTGCACCTACAGTCGCAATTAAACTTGCCTGGAAGTAACTCAATAGGTTATTTGCAGATCCGAAATTATCGGGGGTTAAGATCTTAAAAACTAACCATGAAAGAATTACTAGTGCAATAAGTACTATGTAGCCTTTCGTTGCACCGGAGAGATTTTTAATTCCAGTCATAATCATGTCCTTATGAATGTGCATCTTTCAATGAAAATTGAAATGCACTGTTTGTCATTGATTTTGGCTTTATGCCTAATTCTATGTGCGTTATATAAGCTTCTAATCAATACGTATTTTTATAACTATTTGAAAAAACGTGCATTTATATAACATCGAACCTAAAATCCTCATAAGAGGACCTTACATCTATCAAAAGCATAAATCTAAATATCATTGAATTCACGTAAACGTTTGCGATAATTGTAACTTGCGCACGTTTTTTTTATAAAAAATGAATGTTTTTTTGATGATGATCTCAAAATTTAGAGAGATTATTGTGATAAGAAATTATATAAAACCGCATATTTAACAGTAATGTATAAAAGGTTGAGCGATTTTTAACCTAGTTGGAAAACGCCAACTTTTACACAATATGAACTCTGCATTATTGAGCACACTTTTGAAAATGGTGAAAATAATTTTTGAAAATTTAATAAAAATTTCAAAAAATTTTCAAATGAAATTTTTAATATTACATTTAACATATTGAAATAACAGTATAAATGTTAAAAATGAAAATATTGAAGCTTATTTAATTATGAAAATTGTGATCAGCGCATACGTTTACGTTAAAAAACTCTTTATCATATATATATGAGTTCAACGAGGTTATACAGAATTCTCGAGTCTCAGACAAGTTTATCTTGCCTAACATTACATAAGGAATTGATTATGAAATTTACTTTAAAGAAGTTTGCTAAGGCATTTGCTTGCACAGCTGTAGCTGCTGGTATTGCATCTTTTGCTAATACCGCATCTGCTATTGAAAACAGCGACATTAAGATTGGTGTTTCAATTTGGTCATCAACTGATGTTTTAGGTTCTGATTGTAAGCGTGTACTTGATGAAGCTGCTAAAGCTTTAGGCGTAAAAGTACAATACGTTGACCAGGCACACGTATCTGAGAAGGTTACTGCTTCTGTAGAACAGTTAGTTGCCGCAGGTTGCCAAGGTATCATTATTTGTAACTCATCTGATACTGAGATGACATCTGCAATCAAGACAGCAAATGACAATGAAGTATATTTAGCTCAATTCTTCAGAATTATTTCTAAGGATGCAAGCCCATCAATCTATAAGTTTGCTGAGAAGTCTCCATACTACATCGGTGCTGTTCATGAGAATGAGCCTGATAACGGTGAGCACTTAGTTAACATTCTGTTAGAGAAAGGTTGCAGAAACATCGGTCTAATCGGTTGGGAGCAGGGTGATGCTACTTGGTTAGGCAGGTGGGCAGGTTACAAAGCTGGCGTTGAGAAGTGGAATAAGACTCATCCTGATGATCAGGCTAAGCTATCAGAGCCTCAGTATGCAGGTACCTCTTCAGAAGGTGGTTCAAAGGCAGCTGAAGCTCTAATGGCTGCAAATCCTAAGCTAGATGCTTTAATCCCAGCTGGTGGTGGCGGTGATCCTTTACAGGGCGCTATTGCTGCTGTAGAGAGAGCAGGCAAGACTGGCAAGATTGCTGTTGTATCAACTGACTTCTTACCTGATTTAGGTGAAAGATTGAAGAACGGTTCTATGGCTGGTCAGTCAGGTGGTCACTATTGCGATCCTCTAATTGCTTTCATGACTGTATACAATGCAATCAAAGGCAACTACAAAGACTTTGAAGGCAAGTTCGAAGATATCACCTTCCCATATCTGTTCGTAGCTTCACCTGACGATTATCAGGGTTACGAGAAGTACTTCGTAAAGCAGTTACCATTTACAGATCAGGAATTAGTCGATATGTCTAACTTATCTCTAGAAGGTCTAAAAGAAGCTGCTACTAAGATTTCTATTGAAGATGCTGCTGCACGTTTTGGCAAGTAATATTACAAATTAGATAATCATAAATAGAAAAAGAGGGGATTGTTTAATAAACAATCCTCTTTTTTGATCTCTTTACAAAATTCAGCAAGATTTAACAGAAAAATTACAATCGAAATTTAAGTAGTTAACATTTCATTTTTATATTTACCTCATCGATTAGAACTATTGAGGTTTATATGAATAAGAAAATTGTTACAGTTTTATCTTTAGCTTTAGCTACTGCAATCATTGATAATGCGAATGCAGCAGAAGATGTTTATAACAGAGCTGCAGTAGGCAATATTACAGTTACTGGTGGTGCATCTCGTATTCACGGTGATATGAACAAAATGTACGAGAGCCAGATTAAGTTAGCTAAAAAAGAGCACGCTAAGAATGTAATTCTTTTAATCGGTGATGGTATGGGCGATAGCGAAATTACAGCAGCTCGTAACTTTGCTTATGGAGCTGGTGGTTATTTCCCAGGCATTGATGCTCTGCCTTTCTCAGGTCAGTACACTCACTATTCTTTAAACAAAGAGACTCACTTACCTGATTATGTAACTGATTCGGCTGCATCTGGTACAGCATGGTCTACTGGTACTAAGTCATATAACGGTGCTATCGGTGTTGATGTTGATGGCAAGCCTGTTACCTCAATTATTGAATTAGCTAAAAAGAAAGGTTTAGCAACTGGTGATATCACTACATCAGAAATTCAGGATGCAACTCCAGCAGCTCAGATTGCCCACGTAACACAAAGAAAGTGCTACGGTCCTAAAGCAACTGCAGAAAAATGCCCAACTAACCTATTAGAAAACGGTGGTTTAGGTTCAATTTCAGAACAGTTAATCAAGACCCGTGCAGATGTTACTTTAGGTGGTGGTATGACCACATTTGAAGAGCAGGCAACTTATGGTAAGTATAAGGGTAAGACCTTATTAGAGCAGGCTAAAGAAGAAGGTTATAAGATTGTAACTAACGCTGACGAGTTACAGTCAGTTGTAAAAGCAGATCAGAAAACTCCTGTATTAGGTTTATTTGCTCCAGGTAATATGCCTGTAAGATTAAAGGGGCCACAGGCAACATTCCATGGTAACTTAGATAAGCCTGCTGTAAAGTGTGAAGTTAACAAAGAACGTACTGCTTCAATTCCTAAGTTAGCAGATATGACTAAGAAGACTATCGAGCTGTTAAAAACCAACAAGAATGGTTTCTTCTTACAGGTTGAGGGAGCTTCAATCGATAAGCAGGCTCATAAGAACAATCCTTGCGGTCAGTTCGGTGAGACCATGGATTTAGATGAGGCTGTTCAGGTAGCTTTAGACTTTGCTAAGAAAGATGGTAATACTCTTGTTATCGTAACAGCTGATCACGCTCACGCAACCCAGATTGTTTACCCAGATGCAAAGGCTCCTGGTTATACTCAGGCAGTTATTACTGCTGATGGTGCACCAATGACAATTTCATATGGTAACTCTGAAGACGTAAATGATGCAGGTCATACTGGTTCTCAGTTAAGAGTAGCAGCTTACGGTCCTGGTGCTCTAAATATCATGGGTCTAACCGATCAGACTGATTTATTCAGAACTATCACCAAAGTTTTACAGTTAAAGAAGTAATAAAGTCTTCCTAATTGCATACTTGAGCGCTACCTTGTGTAGCGCTTTTTTACTCCATCAAATACTTTATTTCAATCAACGTTTACTATTGAGTCAATATAATTAACTTTTGTTGGACTTCTGAATTTGCCCTAAGGTTGATGTTGAATCTAATCAAAAATATCGATCGATTGAATAATCAAACGAAATTCTGACATAATAAATGTTAAATAGATCAACGTAATAATAACTTGATTGTCCTATAGTAATAATATACTAGTCAATGTATGAAGGAATAAAAATGCAAGCATATACAAAAACATTTCGTGAATTATTAGATCCTAATAGCAATCAATTTGTCATTCCTTTTTTTCAGCGTGGATTTGTATGGAAAAAAGATAATTGGGCGGGGTTATTTCGAGATGTTCTTGCCGCAATAAACTCAAAACAAAACTTGTTTATCGGCGCAATTGTTTTAAAGGAAAAAGATCAAAAGCAACATATTGTTATTGATGGACAACAACGCTTAACAACTTTATGTATTTTAGCATCTGTTATTAGTTTAATTAATAAGTCTGATCGCGATACGTTTAAAATATTTTTTATTGATTCTCAAGAACCACCCAAGTCAGAAAAGCCAATTCTTGTACAGTCACATCAAAGTGAAAAAGACTTCGATATGATAATGAAATTGGACAAATTAGAAGACTTTTCGGAAGTAGAAAATCCTAGTAATGTAATCGATGCATATGAATATTTCAGAAAAGAACTTGATAAATTAGATGAGATCCCTTCAATAGCAAATTTTATTCAAGCAGTTAAATTTGTAAGAATAGATCTTGACCCAGGAGAAGATGAACAAAAGATATTTGATACGATTAATTCTTTAGGAATAAGACTTACAACTGCAGATCTTTTGAAGAATTACTTATTTGAAAGCAATCAATTAGATATATATAACAAAACTTGGGGAGCTGAGTTTGAACAAGATCAAGAAAGCATTGATTATTGGGAAAACGATCTAAAAACCGGTAGATTAAATAAAAAGAATATAGATTTATTTTTATATTATTATCTTCAAATTGTGTATTTTAGAGACAGATCTATAAGAAGATTTGAGGATGTTTCTGATGATAAATCTATTAGAAAAAAAGACATGCTTTTCTCAAATTACAAAAAATATATAGAAAAATTTGCAATAAACAAAAAAGAATTTGTTAATGACTTAATTAAGTATGCGAAGGAATTTAAGAGTCTAGTTCAAAATAAAGATGAAGATCTACCAAACAAAGCTGGTCTAGATAGACTCAATTACATAATTTTGAATTTGGATTGCAGTACAGTTATTCCGTATATACTTTACATCTCACTAGAGGTTGATGATGAGTGCGAAAAGAATAAGATCTATGAATACATAGAGAGCTATCTAATGAGAAGATTGCTTTCTGGCGCCAAAAATACAAATTACAGTGATTTATTTACAGAGAACTTAATTGGAAGTGGAATTGATACGTATGATAAATTGCAGAAGTATATATCAGATAAAAATTATACTGACGCATTATCTATCCCTAGTGATGAGTCGATTAAATTTTATTTAAAGAACAATGAGTTCAAAAATGATAGAGCTAGGGCGATCATGTATTTAATTGAATCATCTTTGAGATCTAATAAGATGTGTACCAAACTTCATAAATTGGAAGATTACACATTAGAACATTTAATGCCAAAAAAATGGAAACGTAATTGGACTCTGAATAAAAAGTATAATGAAGAAGAGCGAAATCGTTTTATTAATACGCTTGGAAATATGGGGTTGATTACACAAAGTTTAAATTCATCAATTAGCAATGCATGCTGGTCCGTTAAAATACAAGGTTCTGAGACTCAAGATGGATTAAAAAAATGTGCTTCAGGAATATTAACAATGCAAAGTGTTTTGAAAAAAGAGAATTGGGATGAGGATTGTATTGCAGAAAGATCTGATTTTCTGTCTAATGAAATTTTGAAATTATGGTCACTAACAAAAGAAGATGAGTAGAAATTAGATAAAGGCTAAATTCTAAGAATCTGAATACATAAAGGTCCTTCATTATTTAGAAGGACCTTTGTATGTGGTTAGTTAAAAATAAGTTAACCTAATTTAATATCAAACAGCTGAGTAATCATAATTAAAAGAATTAAAGCAGGAATGATGTATCTTACAAGGATCTTGAAAGGTACAAGCCATAAGAACTTTACTTTTCCGTAAGATGTTAACTCTGACCATAGCTGTCTTGTAGTCATCTTCCAACCTACGAATAGAGCTGCGCCCATACCTGTTAAAGGTAAAATTAGCTTAGCTGTAAAGTAGTCTAAGAAATCAAAGAAGTTCATGCCAAAGAATATAGGAGCTGACCATGGACCCATTGATAAAGATGCACCACAACCTATGATAAAGGCTGCAAGAGATACAATAGTAGCTGCCTTATGTCTTGAAAGGTTAGCTCTTTCAGCAATGAATGCAGTTGAAACTTCATGTAAGAAAATACATGAGGTAATAGCTGCCATGAACAGAATTACATAGAATGCTGTAGGAATTAACCAGCCAAAGAATGGAACAGACTGTAAAGCTGAATCAAATACATTAGGCAATGAAATGAATACTAAGCCTGCGCCAGCTGATGGCTCCATACCCTGAACAGAGAACACAGCAGGGAAGATAATCATACCTGCCATAATAGCAACAAAAGTATCAATTAAGCCCACTGATAAGGCGGTTCTGTTTAGGTTTACATCGCGTCTGAAGTATGAAGCATAAGTTACCAATCCCATACCTAATGAGAATGAGTAGAAGCACTGACCTAAAGCTGATAAGCAAACATCAGGGGTAATCGCACTAAAATCAGGGCTGAATAAGAACTTATAACCTTCAGCTGCACCAGGCATGGTAGCTGCGAAGATCACAAGCATAATCATGATAACGAATAATGCAGGAACTAGAAGTTTAGCTGATCTTTCGATACCTTTTTGAACGCCAGACACAATAACATAGTGCATGATACCAATAACAATTGCTAAGCAAACAATTGGCTTCCAAGGATTTGATACGAATGAACCAAAGTGGTTAGCAAACTCGTTTGAACCGTCAGCATTAACAACTTGACCTAAGCTTACGAAGTTACCAGAGATAGCATCCCAAACATAATATACTACCCAACCTACAACCACGTTGTAGTAGCAGAAGATAGTGAATGCTACAAGCACTGAAGCAACACCGATAAACTTCCAATGGGTATTAGGAGCTAAGACACTATAGGCATTACCAACATTTGCTCTGGCATGACGACCAATAGCAAATTCTGAAATTAAAAGAGGAATACCGAAAATAAAAATGATGGCGATATAAACCAATAAGAAAGCAGCACCGCCTTCTTCACCGGCCTGAGTTGGGAATCTCCAAATATTGCCTAAACCTACGGCAGAGCCAGCAGCCGCTAGCAGACCACCGAGTTTTGAGGCAAAGCCCATTCTATTGTTACTATTCATAGAATTTCCTAATAAATTATATTGATCTTGTTATATAAGATCGCTCACATTCTGTGCATAATATTATATCAAGAATTCTAAATATAGAAAAAACGCATAATAGTGCGTTATGCTCTTGAATTGCACAAAATATTAGGCATAAAAAAGGAATGTCCTAAAACATTCCTTCCTTATGAAATTCAAGGTTACAAAATAAGTAGCATTCAATGACTAAAGACCTAATTCAGGCTTAATCATTTTGCACCATTCTTTAATTCTTTCATCTGTAAGTTCTGGCTGGTTATCTTCATCAATTGCCAAACCTACGAAATGATCATGATCTAACAGAGGCAGAGGACTTGTAAAGTCATAACCCTGTGTAGGCCAAAAACCAATGAATTTTGCTCCACGGTACTGGAATGTCTCATATAACATTCCCATACCATCTAGGAAAGTATCTGGATAGCCTACCTGATCGCCAGTACCGAAAAGGGCAACAGTTTTACCTGTAAAATCCATCTTCTGTAACTTAGGCATGAAAGCATCCCAGTCTTCTTGAAGCTCACCAATACTCCATGTTGAAGTTCCAATGATAAGCTTCTTGTAGTTCTCCATCTTGTCGCCGTCTTTGCAAATGTTATATAAATCAACTTTGTCAGCGCCAAGCTCATTTACAATCTTTTGTGCTACAGTCCCAGTAACACCAGTATATGTGCCATAAAATAAAGCGACGTCTTTCATCTTCTAATAAACCCTAACATGAATAACTGTGCATATTATATTGAGAAAATTCAATGTACATCGCCTAGTTGCTAACCTTTATCATGTTTATTTAATTTTCTTTGATACAAGATCCAAATATAGGAAAATATACACATATAGACAATTTAGAGACAAAAGTAGGCAGTTTTATGGCGGACTTTATAGTTGATGAAAGCAAGTTTCTTTTAAATGATGAAGAAGATCATTCCATATTTGAAAATGGTTTTACCTTATCCTGTGGAATAACCATCGGTGATAAGGAGGATGAATCTGATTGTTGGGAGCTATATTTAAGTGAAGATGGAAAATACTACATCTTAGCTGTTGATCAAAAACTTCATGACAACTGGGTAAAATCATCTTTATTGGAAGAAAACACTTTCCAAAAACAAAATGTAGATGGCAAAGACGTATATCTACTGTTCAGCCCAAGTTCTCATAGATTATGCAGATTAACTAATGTAAGAGTAAATAACTCATTACGTTATGCTTTATCTTTGTACAGTGCTTTTGCCAATACCAGATCACATGACCTAGACAGCAATTTACGTGATGGAATTTATTATGAGTTTCATTCTGTCATTCTACCAACCTATTCTTTAGTAGGTAAGGTATCTGACAGAGCACTGTTTAACAATGCATTAAGAGCACCTACAGATGTTGAAGATCTTACTGTTTCTGATGGCTTAAACGATTCTTTATCCTTTGTTTATGTAAAAAATATCCTAAATAAAAAGATATTAGCAAATGAACTTCCACCCCCTCTATTAGAGTCAGGAGAAGTAGCTGATGACTTTTTGATGTTAGGAAAGAAAAATTCACTCGTAATAGGACCTCTTGTTTTAAGAGAACATTACCAAGTATTTGATACCACATCAGACCGCTATATTCTTTTAATGGATAGTCTTTGGGCTGAGGCTTTGATGTCATCATCTTTAATCAATCAAATTGTTCTAAACTCTATCCCTTTATTTGGTAAGAAATATTACTTCTTATCTTTTAAGAAAAAGTTTGCTTTAGAGAATATGGATGACCGTCATTATGCAATAAACCAGCATGATGCTTTTGAACTGGCTCTTGCGATTAAGAGAACAAGAAAGCTCCTTAATAACTGTGAATTGAATAATGCTCTTTATGTTCAATCTTTAGGGATCTTATTACCAGAGGTATTTACAAAGGCAGAAGATGCAAATGATGTCGGCTTACTAAGTGACTGCTTGAAAGAGGGCCCATTTGCAACAAGTCCTTTCTTAGATGATATCAATGAAGGTCTGATAAATACTTTGGGAAAATAATCCTAAAAGAGATAACTCCTAGATAGGCTCTCGTTTTGTGAGAGTTATAAAAAAAGGTAATCCTATGGATTACCTTTTTTTCGAGAAGTTATCAGATTAAATCTTTAACTGCTCATTTAGCTCTTTATCATGCTCTTGTGATTTTTTATGTTTTTCTTCAGCTGGAACATACTTTGTGAAGTATCTCATTACCAATACGAAGAATACAGGAACATAGAAAATTGCTAATACAGTAGCAGTTAACATACCACCGATAACACAGAAACCAATTTCGTTTCGACCTGCAGCTCCAGCACCTGAGCTTAATGCCAGAGGGGTAACACCTAAGATGAAGGCCATAGAGGTCATCAAAATAGGACGGAAACGAATCTTAGCTGCGTGAATAACAGCTTCTGTTAATCTTTCACCTCTGTCGTACAGGTCTTTTGCGAACTCAACAATCAGAATAGCATTCTTAGCTGCCAAACCTACTGTGGTTAACAGACCAACCTGGAAGTAAACGTCGTTTGAAAGAACAGTCTTTACAGGAACGTATTGTGTAATCAGAGCAGCTAAAATAGCACCGATAATTCCTAATGGAACCACTAACATAACAGCAAAAGGAATTGACCAACTTTCATATAAAGCAGCTAATGATAAGAACACAACTAACAAAGATACTAAGTACAACAAAGGTCCCTGAGCTCCAGCTAACTGCTCCTGATATGAAACACCATACCAAGAAATACCATAGCCAGGAGGTAAGACCTCGTCTGCAATTCTCTGCATCTCATTCATTGCCTGACCTGAAGATACACCAGGTGCTGCAGAACCTTGAATTTCAACTGCGCCTAAACCATTGAAACGCTCTAGACGTGGTGAACCATAGCTCCACTCTGTAGTTACGAAAGCACTGAAAGGAACCATTTTCCCAGTGTTGCTCTTTACGTACCACTTTCTCAGATCGTTTTCAGTCATACGGTCCTTTGCCTGACCTTGAACGTAAACCTTTTTAACACGGTTTCTGTCCATGAAGTTATCCACGTAAGCAGAACCCCATGCGACAGAGAAGGTGTTGTTGATATCGGTAGGTGAAAGACCTAAAGACATTGCTTTTTCGTAATCAATGTTGATCTTTAATTGTGGTGTGTCGTCCATACCGTTAGCACGAACCTGTGTTAAAAGTGGTGACTGAGAAGCAGCATAAATGTACTGATTACGTACTTTCATGAGCTCATCGTGACCACTTGAACCTTGGTCAACAAGATATAAATCGAAACCGTTGGCAGTACCTAATTCTGGAATTGCAGGAATGTTGAAAGCAAAAGCTAAACCGTCTCGAATACCTCCTAACAGAGGCATATAAGCTCGGTTTGAAATAGCATCAGCATGCTGATCTGCTCTTGTTCTCTCGGACCAGTCATTCAACTTAATGAATCCCATACCAGCATTTTGACCTTGACCTGCAAATGAGAAACCAGATACAGTCATAACACTATATACATCGTCCTTTTCTGCGGTTGAAAAGTACTGTCTTACTTGTTTTAATACGTTATCAGTTTTCTCAAGGGTAGAACCTGCTGGTAGTGAAACCATGGTCATTAAAACACCTTGGTCTTCACTAGGTAAGAACGCTGTAGGAATTCTAGTAAAGCAGAATACTAAAGCTACACAGATTGCTACATAGTAAACAAGATAACGACCGATTCGTTTTACGATAACCTTAACTTTTTCTTGGTATTTTTCTGAAATATAAGCAAAGAAATTGTTCCAAAGAGCTAATAGTTTTCTGATTGGAGAATACAGTTTATCAAAGCGATTATTTAAAGCAGTAAACCAAGTCTTCTTTTCTTCTTTAGCACCTGGAGGTAAAAGAATGCTTGCGCAAAGTGCTGGTGTAAGAATAATTGCAATTGCAACAGACAGGACCATCGCTGAAACGATAGTGATAGAGAACTGTCTATAAATAATACCAGTAGAACCACCGAAGAAAGCCATAGGAATGAATACTGCTGATAGAACAAGCGCAATACCGATAAGAGCACCGGTAATTTCATCCATTGACTTAATAGTAGCTTGCTTTGGTGTCATGTTTGGTTCTTCATGAAGAATACGTTCTACGTTTTCTACAACAACGATCGCATCATCAACCAACAGACCAATTGCCAGTACCAAACCGAACATAGTCAATGTATTGATGGAGAATCCACATACTTGCATGATGGCAAAAGTACCTAATAAAACTACTGGCACTGTAATAGATGGGATCAGTGTTGCTCTGAAGTTCTGTAAGAACAAGTACATAATGAACACAACCAGAATAATAGCTTCTATAAGGGTGTGTACCACTTCGTTGATAGAAACTTGAATGAATTCTGTAGTGTCATATGGGTATGTTGTTTCAACCCATTCAGGAAAATAAGGTTTTAACTTGTCAATTTCAGCTTTAACTCTCTTAGCTGTATCTAGAGCATTAGCACCAGAAGATAGTCTTACAGCTAAACCTGAACAAGGTCTACCGTTATAACTTGCGTGAGCATTGTAGTACTCTGAACCTAACTCAACAGTACCGATATCCTTCATGTATACCTTAGTACCATCCTGGTTAACTCTCAAAAGAATGTTTTGGAATTGTTCAACATTCTCTAATCGTTTCTGACCAGTGATAGTGTAAGCGTACATCTGACCTGGAACTGCAGGCATACCACCTAAAGAACCGTATGTAACCTGAGCGTTCTGAGCCTGAATTGCTGCTAATACTTCACTAGCTGATAAAGAATAGTTAGCTAGTTTCTTAGGGTCAACCCAAATACGCATTGCATATTTAGCACCGAAAATCTGTAAAGAACCTACACCTTTAACACGGGCTAAAGGTTCTTTTAAATTAGATTCAATATAATCTGCCAAGTCATCAGAAGTATGCTGGTCATCTTTGGTTACTAAAGATGCAACTAATAAGAATGCGTCAGTAGATTTAGATACGTCAACACCGTTTTGCTGAACAGTTGTTGGTAACTGTGACTGTGTTTGCTGCATCTTATTCTGAACCTGAACCTGTGCAATATCTGCATTGGTACCTGGTTCAAAAGTGATAACAATTCTGGCATTACCGAATGAGTCAGATGTAGAACTCATATACATGTAGCCATCCAAACCAGTCATATTCTGTTCGATGATCTGTGTTACAGATCTTTCCACAGTTGCAGCGTCCGCACCAGGATATGAAGCATCAATAGACACAGATGGAGGCGCAATTGTAGGATATTGTGAAACAGGCAATGTGCTTACAGAAAATAAACCTGCAAGCATAATACAGATCGCAATCACCCAAGCGAAAATCGGACGATTAATAAAAAAGCGAGCCATTATTTATTTCCTCGTTATTGCTTAGAAGCTGGGGCCTGCTGTTTAGCATTTGGATCAATTGGAACTACAGGTACACCTTCACGTATCTTTTGTACGTTGCTGGTAATTACCTTATCTCCGACCTTGATACCATCTGTAATTACAAAGTACTTGTCATACTCGTAGCTTAACTTTACGTTACGTCTTGCAACAGCACCTTTATCATCGATGATGTAAACGTAGGTAACGCCGTTTGCTTCTCTTTGAACACCACTTGCAATAACTACAGGTGCATTTGGAAGAACTCCCTGATAAATGTCACCTCTTAGGAAGATGCCTGGTAATAGAACACCATCAGGATTTGGAACAATAGCTCTTAAATTTACCATTCCAGTTGTTTCATCAACGCTAACTTCAGCAAACTCAATGGTACCTTCCTGTGCGTATTTAGAACCATCTGAGAAGTAAAGCTCAACTTTAGCTTTGCCATTGTTTAGTAACTTGCCTTCAGTTAGGTTCTTTTTTAAAGCAAGATGATCTTCTGCGCTCTGACCTAAGTCAACATACATAGGATCCATCTGCTGAATAGTTGTTAAAGGAGTTGACTGACCTGCAGAAACTAAAGCACCTTCAGTTACATTTGAACGGTTAATTGTTCCTGAAATTGGTGCATATACTTTGGTATAAGCAAGATCAATATTAGCTTTGCTTAAAGCTGCTTCAGCAGATCTTACAGATGCTTTTGCACTTAAGAATGATGCTTGTGCATCGTCATAGTCCTGTTTACTTACAGCTTTTTGCTCTAACAAACGAGTATATCTTTCTGCTCTTAGCTGTGTAGTGTGAAGATTTGCCTTAGCGCTTGCTAAGCTTGCTTCAGCACTTTTTACGCTTGCTTCATATACAGATGGATCGATCTGGTATAACTGCTGACCTTGCTTAACAGTTGAACCTTCAGTGAATAATCTCTTCTGAAGAATACCTGATACCTGAGGTCTTACTTCAGCTTTACGGGTTGGAGTTGCTCTACCAGTCAAGTGTGAAATAACAGGGATGTTTTCAGTTTTAACTGTAAAAACATCTACAGGCATTGCTCCTTGCTGTTGTTGAGGCTGTTCACCACAAGCAGACAACATTAGAACAGATGCAACTGCAACTGTTGAAAGAATATATTTGTTAGATTTGAACAATGACATTTAGTGGTTCCTTCGATGCATCGAAATATTAAAATCTTTGTATCTACATAAAAATCCGAATTGCTCAGCACACAACACAAATCACCAGTGTTTTTATCGATGGTGTTTATGCATTTTACTATCAATGAAATTATGACTTACTTAGATAGTATCTGAAGTTTGTCTTTTACTTAACTCCGCCAGATTGTGAGCAATTGCACATTATCGTATAAAAGGAACGATATGTGTAATGGGCAACTTTTAGATATTTGTATGTATGTTTGCACTAATAATTACATACAATTTTTATGTTGTGTAGACACATTTCTTAATGTTACCAAAATATTGTGATGTATAAACAGCTTTTTTATGAGCTTTTGGTGAGTTTTTTTGTTGCATATTATTTGTGAAAACCATTATTTTTTTATTTCTGTGTTTCTCTATTCAAATTTTTGTATTAACATGCGTGTATGTATGTTAAAAGAATAGGGAATGTTATGCCTAGAAGAACCCATGATGATTCTTTGAAAACGAAAAAGAACATCCTTGCAAGTGCCCAAAGATTATTTACGAGACGCGGTTTTGAAAGAACCAGTTTGTCTGATATAGCAAAATATGCAGGTGTTACTCGAGGCGCAATCTATTGGCATTTTGAAAACAAAGAAGAGCTGTTGATATGTTTAATAGATTCTATAGAGCAAGATCACTTCTCTTTAAATCTGTTAAATGAAGCAAGTGACGTTAATGAGTCGGACCCTTTAGGAAAATTTAAGACTTGGCTTGGTGGAATTGTAGAAGATCAAAACATCAAGTTTATGAATTCTCCATTCATGTCAATGATGATTGCTATTGTGAATGGCTCATCTGGTAATAAGTCTTTGAGAGATAAATTTTTAGAAAAAAATGCCCACAGGCATGAATGTTTCGCAATGGTTTTAAAAAATGCTATTGCAAAAAAACAGCTTCCTACAAATCTTGATATATCTGCTGCAGTTGAACATCTAGGAGTATTTTTTGTTGGATACATGCATCAAGCGCGAATGAATCTTGCTGATGAAGTTAAGAAAAATTTTGCTTTTTATGTTGACCTAGAAATGGAAACAATAAGCCACATAACCAAAGATGCATTAAATAAAAAAAGTTTGATGCAGCATCTATAAAAGTAAATACCGCATCATTGGTGACATTATTCAAACTCCTCTATGTCACCATCTTTAACAGTACCGTCTGGATTCAATCCAACAGAGGCTGCGTCAATTCCTTTTTCAGCTACAACAGAAGCTGTCTTTGGTAGTGGTCTTGGCCTCTTGTTCTTATCTACAGCAACATAGGTGTAGTTAGCTTCAGTAACTAAATGTCTTTCGGCATGTTCGTTAGTTTCGCTTTCAATTAGTTTCTTTACCCAAATTTCAAGATGTATTTTTAAAGATGTATGTCCTACATGAATGCACTTACCGTAACAACATACAACATCGCCGACACTAACTGGTTTTAAAAAGGACATTCCTTCAACAGCGGCAGTTACGACACGTCCATTTGCAATTTCTCTTGCTAGGATGGCACCAGATATATCCATCTGAGACATGATCCAACCACCAAAAATATCTCCTGCTGGGTTGGTATCACCAGGCATAGCAAGAGTTCTTAATAAGAGGTTACCAATAGGAGGATGAACTCTTTTTTGAGTATTTTCTTTCATACTTTGAACCATAAAAATCTTTGCTACCATTGTATAATGGTGCAAGTATACATCATCTGATATCTTTATAAGTGACTTAAAAAATGCAACAGACACAAATTGACTTTGAAAAACAGCAAGAACATTTAAAAAATGTATCAAGAACATTTGCTTTGACAATTCCCATGTTGCCAGAATCACTTATAGATTACATTTCAAATGCCTATCTCTTATGCAGAATAGCAGATACTGTCGAAGATGATCCAATAGCTCCTACCAAACAGAAGATCTCATGGTTAGTTTCTTTTGCACAGTTCTGTTCTAACGATTTTTCTGATGATATGCAGTTACTGTCTTTGCATAAGCAAGCAGTAGAGTTAGTTCAAAAAGGCGCTAAAACAACTGAATTTGAACTAATAAAAGATATGCAGGGGGTAATTACTAGAACACGTTCTTTCCCAAGAAAAGTTCAAATGATCTTATCTAAAGGTGTCTCAATCCTTAGCTATGGCATGGCTCAATCATTACAAGGTCTAAATATCAAAGATGTTGATGATGTTGATAAGTATTGTTACTACGTAGCTGGCGTTGTAGGAGAGCTGCTTGCAGCCCTATTCTGCGAATATAACCATACTATTGATAAACATGCGTTAATGATATTGTCAGTAAGCTTCGGAGAGGGACTTCAACTTACTAATATCTTAAAAGATAGAGTTGAAGACAAAATGAGAAATGTAAGCTTTTTACCTGTAGTTGCTGATTCAGAATACAAAAAAATGGTTGAGTACTATATTGCTCTCTGCCAGGGACACTTAGATGATGCATTGGCTTTTATCTGTAAAGTTCCAACAGGCGAATATGGAATTAGATTATTCTGCTTACTGAATATCGCAATGGCAGCTGCAACCTTAAAACTCATATCAAAGTCTGACTTATTAGATGAGAAGAAACCAAAAATAAGCAGAAACACGGTAAAATTCCTTTACGTTTTGAGCAAGCTCTGTGCAAAAAACAATTTCTTAACAGTTTGCTTCTTTAAGATGTTAAGTCGTGGTGTGAAAAGAGAAAGACGAAGTGCTCTAGAATTAAGAAACAAGGTTTCTTGCTGGGAGCAGAAAATCACTGATTTTACAATTGAAGACAATGACTAATTTAAGTCTACATAGTTAAACGGTCTCGATGAAGGTTGTGTTGATACTATTTTGTCTATTTGACAAAAAGCTAAGTGCGATAAATAATTTTGCACAGTTACAAACCATATAGGATAGAAAATCATATGTTTAAATTTCTTGGTAAAGCATTTGCCTTGTTAGTGTTGTCAATTTTCTTTATATCAAGTGCTCAGGCTCGTGATTACAAAGAAGGTCTGGATTATGAAATTAGAGCTACAAATAAAACAGTAGAGCCAGAAATAAGAGAGTTTTTTTCATTCTTTTGTTCACACTGTTTTGCAATGGAAAAGCCTTTTTCTCAAATGGCAGAGTTCTTCAAGGGTAAGGCAAAGTTCATTGTTAATCCTGTAGGCCTTATCGGTGGTGATGTTGGAGTAGAATCTCAGAAAGCTTATGCTGTAGCTATAAACTTAGAAATTGAAGATGAATTAAAAGAAGAACTTTTCAACAGGATCCATGTAAAACAAGATATTCCTGAGGATCATGATTATTTTGCTGAGCTATTTGAAAGTTTAGGGGTACCATCTGAGAAGTATGAACAGATTTATAACTCTTTTGTAACACAAGCAAAGGTTGCTGAGTACGACAGACATACTAAAGAGATGAAAATTGATGCTGTTCCTGAAATTGTGGTTAATGGAAAGTATCTTGTGAAGACTGATAATCTTGAATCAATTGAAGATTATGAATCTATAGTTTCTTATCTACTAACTCTTCCTTAAATAAAGAAGCTCTAGCGTATGCTAGAGCTTACTTTCATTTCTCTGTAAGTTGACTATTTACGTAAACTCTCTTCGTAATCAGCGTGCATCTTATCTAAAAGTTTATCTTTTTTATCCCACAGATCTCTTACATACATGGTGAAATCATGTTTGTACTGTTTGTCTTCAAGATAATTACCCTCAAGCTCAGGAGTTATTTTCATTATCTCAACATTTACATAAACATTTTTTACTCTGCCTTTTAACATATCAACGAAAGCTTTCTTTTGATTGTCTGGATAGTAAAAAGTATTGTTGAAAATGTAATCAACTTTTTTGCCGATCTCACTTAAAGCTACGCCTAATGATGCGACTTTTGGAGGTAATAAGTGCTTATAAGGTGAACGTGCTTTCTTTGCTTTTTCTTCTGTATAGCGGCTACCTTCGGCAAAGTTAATTAGTGTTGTAGGAAAGTCAATTAACCTCTTGCAAGCTGCTCGAGTTGTTTCAATATCTTTGGTTCTAAGCTTAGGATTTTTTAATAATTTTTCTTTAGGGTATCGTCTTAAAAAAGGCATTCCTAAGGCGTAGCATGCAAGACCAGCAAATGGAATATAAATTAAAGAATGCTTCATAAAAAATTTTGTTGTAGGAACATTTCCTTTATAAACACAACCTATAAAAAGAATATCTAACCAACTGATGTGATTACTGATGATGATGCAAGATTTCTTGGTTGTAGGGATCTTGTCGCCTGTAATATGCCATTTGATGTTATTGGTAAGTCTGATAATTACTCGATTATCAAATACCCAAGTTTTGTATAGGTAGTAGTTACATTTTTCAATGGTAATTGCAACAAAATGGAATGGCAGTAAGAATTTGAAAACACCTAATACCATCATAGGAGTTGCAATAACAATTACATTCAGAGAGATCAAAATGCAATTTATAACCAATAAAATTGGACTTGGTAGAAAAGAAATCATTGAGTTTAATAGCCTCACTAACCGAAAAAATTGTGCTTATTGTAACAAGATTTTTCATAAATAGTTATTTTTGCAAAAATTAGAACATAATATTAACTATGTTCCGTTTTTTGATATATAATCTTGAACATAAACTAGAGCAGAATTTTGAACTAGCTTTACAAAATAGTTATTCGAAATGATTGCTAGATAGAGTATCGCAATCATGAAAATGATAAAATCTGCTACTAGTACTACTAATAACAGTAGGACCTTTTATTTTATTTAGTTGAGGATTTAAAAATGAATTCAGACACTACCAAGTTCATTTGGTTTAACGGCAAGATGGTTCCATGGGCAGACGCTAAAGTTCACGTTACAGCTCACGCTCTTCATTATGGTTCAGCAGTGTTTGAAGGTATTAGAGCTTATGCTACTAAGAATGGCCCTCAGATTTTCCGTTTAAAGGATCACATTGATCGTTTATTCAATTCAGCAAAAATTTACCGTTTCCCAGTTGCTCAGACCAAAGAAGAAGTTATGGATGCTTGTAAGAAAGTTATCTCTGAGAACGGTCTTGAGTATGGTTACATTCGTCCTTTAATCTTCATGGGTGAAGTTGGTCTAGGGGTTAAGTTCAAAAAAGGCGTAAATGCTGATGCTATGGTTTGTGCTTTACCATGGGGTGCTTACCTAGGTGAAGAAGGTATGAAGAAAGGTATTAAGGTTTGCGTTTCTTCATGGAGACGCTTAGCTCCAGATACAATTCCTACAGAGGCAAAGGCTGCAGGTAACTACCTATCATCAATTCTGATCGCTAACGAGTGCACCAACAATGGTTACACCGAGGCTATTGCACTTGATACCAATGGCTACGTTTCAGAAGGTTCAGGTGAGAACGTATTCTTTGTAAAGAATGGTGTTTTATATACTTCTCCTAACACTTCAGGTCTATTACCAGGTATTACTCGTGATGCTGTAACTCGCGTTGCTCAGGATTTAGGTTACGAAGTTCGTTACCAGCCAATCCCTCGTGAGATGGTTTACTTAGCAGATGAAATGTTCTTCACTGGTACTGCAGCTGAAATCACTCCTATTGCTTCTGTTGATGGTATCGACGTAGGTTGCGGTTGCCGTGGTCCTATCACAGAGAAGTTACAGAAGGCTTTCTTTGCTGTTGTAAGAGGCGAGACCGAAGATAAGTACGGTTGGTTAACCCCTGTAAATAAGTAAAATAAAATTTACATATAGACCCACACCCCCAAGGATGTGGGTCTTTTATTACAATTCAAAATAAACTACTAACAGCGCAAATCTTATTTAAAGGTATATTAAATTTGTCTTAGTCTAGTTTTATATAAAGGAATACTGCATATGTCTAATAATTACCGTTCAAAGGTTACCTATGAAGGCAAAATCATGGCAGGTGCCCGTGCATTATGGAAGGCAACTGGTGTAAAAGATGAGGATTTTGGTAAGCCTATTATTGCGGTTGCAAACTCTTTCACTCAGTTTGTTCCAGGTCATGTTCACTTACATGATGTAGGTCAATTAGTAGTAAAAGAAATTGAGAAGGCTGGCGGTATTGCAAAAGAATTCAATACTATTGCAGTAGATGACGGTATTGCAATGGGGCATACTGGTATGCTTTATTCTTTACCAAGTAGAGATATTATCGCAGACTCAGTTGAGTATATGGTAAATGCGCATAAAGCAGATGCTCTTGTATGTATTTCAAACTGCGACAAGGTAACTCCAGGTATGTTAATGGCAGCAATGCGCTTGAACATTCCTGTAATCTTTGTTTCAGGTGGCCCTATGGAAGCTGGCCGTGTAAAGGGCTGTGACCACAAAGTTGACCTTATCGATGCAATGATTGTATCAGCTGAGCCAAATGTTTCTGACGAAGAAGTTAACGCTGTAGAGTCAGCAGCATGCCCAACATGTGGTTCATGCTCAGGTATGTTCACAGCAAACTCAATGAACTCTTTAACTGAAGCTTTAGGCTTGTCATTACCAGGCAATGGTTCATTAGTTGCAACACATGCATTTAGAAAAGAATTATTTGTAAAAGCAGCTCACCGTATTGTAGAAATGGCAAAAGCATACTATGAGAACGGTGATAAGAGCGTTTTACCACGTTCAATTGCAACCAAGGATACATTTGAAAATGCAATGAGCCTTGATATTGCAATGGGGGGTTCAACTAATACTGTACTTCACTTGTTAGCAGTAGCTCAGGAAGCTGGTGTAGATTTTACTATGGCAGATATCGATAGACTGTCACGTAAAATCCCTCACATCTGCAAGATGTCTCCATCAACCCATGTGTGGCACATGGAAGACTTACATAATGCCGGCGGCATTATGAACATCATGGCTCAGCTAAAGAAAAATGGTCTAATTCATGAAGGTAGTAAGACTGTTTTAGGCATGTCCATTGGAGAGCAGATTGACAAGTATGATCTAGAAAAGACTACAGATCCTGAAATCAAGAAGTTCTACAGTGCTTGTGCTGGTGGTAAGTACAACATCGTTGCATTCTCTCAGAGCAACACAACAGATAAGTTGGATACTGATAGAACAAATGGCTGTATCCATGACTTTGAGCATGCATACTCAAAGGATGGTGGTCTAGCAGTTTTATACGGTAATCTAGCAATCAACGGCTGTATCGTAAAAACAGCAGGTGTTGATAAGTCAATTCTTAAGTTTGTTGGCCCTGCTCGTATCTTTGAGAGCCAGGAAGCTGGTGTTGAAGGTATTTTAGGTGGCAAGGTAAAGGCTGGCGACGTTGTAATTATTCGTTACGAAGGTCCACGTGGTGGCCCTGGTATGCAGGAGATGTTATACCCAACTTCTTACATTAAGTCAGTAGGCTTAGGTAAAGAGTGCGCTCTTGTAACTGATGGTCGTTTCTCAGGTGGTTCATCTGGTTTATCAATTGGTCACGTATCACCAGAAGCAGCTAACGGCGGTAACATTGGTCTTCTAGAAGAAAATGATCTAATTGAAATCGATATTCCTAACCGTACCATCAGAATGGCTGTTAGCGATGAGGAATTAGCTAAGAGAAGAAAAACTATGGAAGCTAAGGGCAAGGACGCATGGCAGCCTGTAGGCAGAGATAGAGAAATTTCATTTGCTCTAAAGGCCTTCGGTAAACTAGCTTCTAGTGCTGACAAGGGTGGCGTCCGTGATCGTAGCAAATTAGAGGGACTATAAGATGGCTGAAAAACAGTTAGATTCTCAAGCATATCTTAAGAAGATCCTGCTTGCTAGAATTTATGACCTTGTAAAGGTGACTCCTTTACAAAATCTTGAGAACTTATCTTCAAGATTAGGTGTAAACGTACTTTTAAAGCGTGAAGATTACCAAAAGATCCACTCATTTAAGTTACGTGGTGCATACCATAAGATTAAGAATTTAGATGAAAATCAGTTAAAGGCTGGTATTGTTACAGCATCAGCTGGCAATCATGCGCAAGGTGTAGCTTTATCAGCTAAAAAACTAGGTATTAAAGCTGTTATCGTTATGCCTACAACTACTCCAGATTTAAAAATCGATGCCGTAAGAAATTTTGGCGCTGAAGTTGTGCTATACGGTGATAGTTTTAATGAGTCATATGACTATGCTCAGCAATTATCAAAGAAGAAGGGATTAACCATGATCCCTCCTTATGATGATCCTGATGTGATTGCAGGTCAGGGAACTATTGCACATGAGTTAATCGGTCAATGTGACAAAATCGATACTATCTACGTTCAGATCGGTGGCGGTGGACTAGCAGCTGGTATTGCAGTTTACATTAAGTCTCTTTTACCTCACGTAAAGGTTATTGGAGTTGAGGCTGAGGGCAGTGCTTGTATGAAAGCGGCATTAAAAGCCGGTAAACCAGTTGATATTGGTTATGTATCTCATTTTGCTGATGGTGTCGCTGTAAGCAAGGCTGGTACTGAGACCTTCAGAGTATTAAGCAAGTACCTAGATGACATCGTAACTTGTTCAAATGATGAAATTTGCGCTGCCATGAAAGATATCTTTGATGACACTCGTGCTATTGCAGAGCCTAGCGGTGCTTTATCCTTAGCAGGTCTTAAGAAATATGTAAGAGAGAACAACATCAAATCAGGCAATCATATTGCAATCCTTTCAGGAGCAAATGTTAAGTTCCATACACTACGTATGGTAGCTGAGCGTTGTGATGTAGGTGAGATGTCAGAAGGTATCTTATCTGTTGAAATTCCAGAAAAGAGTGGTTCTTTCTTAGACTTCACTAAGAGCATTGGTGACAGAGTTGTAACCGAGTTTAATTACCGTTATAACAACTCAGATAGAGCAAGAGTGTTTGCTTCAGTTGAGTTGACAGAAGGCAAGAAAGAGCTAAACGAGATCTGCAAGTCATTAAAGAAGAATGGCTACTTAGTAACCGACTTAACAGATGATTCTTTAGCAAAGGATCACTTACGTTATATGGTTGGTGGACATCCTTCAACAAAACTTAACGAAAGACTGTATTTGTTTGAGTTCCCTGCAACTTCAAATGCTCTATTACGCTTCTTGGAGACTTTGGGTAATTCATATAACATTACCTTGTTCCACTTCAGAATTACAGGTTTAGAGTTCTGCTCTGTATTGTGTGGTTTTGATGTAACCGGTAAGGAAGAGGGAATCAATGAGGTTATCAAGTCATTTGGTTACCCTGTTGAGGAAGTAACCTCAAATACCGCTTATCAGCAGTTAATTAAGTAATGAAAAAGGCTTTAGCGTTATCAGTATTGATGTTCTCAGCGGTAGTATCTGCCGCTGAGTCAGATTATGATGAGTTTATTACCAACAGCTCTGTTACCTATGAGAAAACAGATGGTAATGGTCAAGCATCGCTGTCTATAGTAAATCCAGTAGTAAACCTTTCGACAACAAAGGATTATGCTCAATACATCATGGACAGTTATCAAGGTTGGGATTTAAAACCTGTCATCGATCTTAGAGGTTTTTCTTTTAAGTTTGTAGATAATGCGCCTTGTTCAGGACTTGTAACCTATTTTGATGGAAGATCTTACCTTTTATTCAAAGCCTGTGGAAAAGTATCAGAAGATGATTTAAAGACTCTGTTTTATAGAGCCAATCAGAAACTAAAGCTTGAAGAGACTTTGAAAAAACAGTCTAGGCCACAATTGTACTAGCAAAAGGAAAGGTCAGACAAGAAGGCGCTACTTCAGAGATCGTTCCTTTGAAGTAGCGTTTTTTGTTTTTCAGAAATGATTATTTGCTGACTAATGCTAAGCTCTTTTCCTCAGAATAAAGAGAATTAGCCCGAGCAAAATACTCTGTAGCTTCAGGGTAATTCTGAAGACCAGTTAAGATGGTTCCGACCCTAATATAGAGATCTGGACTTTGCTCTATTGATAAGGCTTGTTTATAGTCTGCTAGAGCATCTCTTAGAAGACCAGATTTGTACTCAAGGTTTGCCATTGCTTTTAAAAGAGGCAGGTTAACTTGAGTAGTGATCATGTTTTTAGCAGCATATTTCTTTAATGATACTAAAACATCAGGAATTGCAATTTCCCATGTTGAAACGCTATCTAAGAAGAAAGGATCAGGATCTTGCTTTAATAAAGACAAAGACAATGTTTTGGCGTGGTTTACATCACCTAACTTAATCATTTTATAGATGAAAGCACTGATGATCTTTGGCTCTTTCTTGTCGTATTTAGTTAAGTCTTTAAAGCAATTATCTACCTCATCAATTGTTGATGCCTTAGATAATTTTTCCTGTATATTCTTTAAATAGTACTTTCTTGCTTCTTCATCTGATAAGACTTTGTTCTTGACCAATTCCTTAGACATAGCAACAATTTTGTCTGTAAGACCTAATTCGCTATAGCATTTTACGAACATTCGTAAAACAGAAGCGTTGGAGATATTGCCTTTTGTAGCTTCTAGGAATTCTAGTGAAGCCTTAGGATTTCCAATATCTAAGTTTAATCTTGCTCTGATAACCTCAGCAGCTAATTTTACATTTTTACCTCTTTTTTCAGCTTCGTCTAAGGCTTGCCTAGTATAGTCATACAAACCAATATGGAACGCACATTGGGCAGCTGTTAAAAGAGATTTTTCAGACATCTTTTTGATGGAGTTGATGTGTTTGAAAAGAGATAAAGCCTTTTCATATTCACCTTGTTCAAAGAAGATCTCTGCTTCATCCTGCTGAGATAGTTTTTTCTTGTTGGCTCTAAGTTTAAAAGCTCTTAAAGTACCTTTAGGTACGAGATAGATTTTCTTTAAAATTGCATATACAGCAAAGATTATGAAAACACTCAAAATGTAAATTACAATAGCTGTTGTGATTGAAGTTTCAATAATCTTTGAATTGGTTGCAATATGTACAAATCCTTGGCTGTCAGCAAGCAAAGGCCCTAAGATAACAGCTAGGCTAGTAAATAAGATGACTAAGATTAGTTTAATCATTTTGTCCGTCCTTTAGCTGTTTCTTTTGTGTTTCATAGAGATTGAACTTTTCTTGAGCTAAAGAGTTAAATAACTTGATACAAGATAATTGTTGTGGCTTATCAAGCTTTATCTTAAGCTCTGCTAGTTCATCAAGTGATTTTAGGTTGTTTTGTACAATCTCGTTGTTAACATCAAAGTATGACCTAATATGGTCTTGGATCTCCCTGATGTTGTGGTTAAAGCTCTCCTCATCATGATTGAATACAGCTACTTTTGATAATAAAAGTTCTGTTTTGATGTTTTTTAGGAGGATCTTTGTCTGATCAGGAGACAAAAACTGGTTTACTACAGAATCTTCTCTTCTTCTAACTTCAATGAAGCGTGAAGAGAATTCTTTTACAGATGTCCATAGATTTTGTTTCCAATCTTTTACTTGATCTGAAGGTCCATTTACCTTTTTGAAAGCATCCTTTGAATTGGCACATAAGAATTCATTTAAAGGCATATTGTCAGTATTATTATAAATACTGTCTAATTTTAAAAAGATACCTGTAACATCGATAGTAGGCAGGTTTTGAAGAGCAATAGTATCTTGAATAATAGCTTCTCTGATTGCATTTACTTTTGGATCGTCAATCTTTACAAGTAGAAGATCTGCTTGTTTTAAATTGAGAAGGGCTGATTGAATATTGTCTGAGAATGAGAGAATATTCTGTGCATTTGAAACTAAGAAATAACTTTGTGCAATAAACCAATCATAAGGATTTCTGTCCTCATAATTGTTTAATCTGATATTGATCTTATCTGTATTTACAACGGCAACATCAATCTTTTCTTGCAAAGCTTCTTCATTGTTCTTAAGAACATTGTTCTGAGATCTTAAATCAGCGTTCTGAGAAAAAAGAATATCTGCTCTTTTGTCTTTTTCTAAGATATCTGTATATACAGAGTTAATCTTGTTCTGAGTGTTTAAAACATTCTGTTCAGTAGCTTTTAGTACATTTGTAATGACTTCAAGATCGTCATACTTGTGTTTATCAAACTGATAAGCTCCATACGCTCCACCTACGATAGTCAGAACTAAAATGGCTGCAAGAGCATTAACTTTGAATTTAAGAGCTTTAATCTGAGAGTCATTGCCTTGAGAAGAGGTAAAGTTCTGCTCTTTAGAATTTGAGTTTGTATTATTCAGCATACTTTTATCTTTGTTAAATTCTGTGATGTTATCTGATAGTTTTTTATCAGATAACTCAATTTTCTCTTGGGAAGTTTTTTTTCTAGTTTTTTCATCCTCAAGAAGTAATTCTGCTTGCTTATGAATTGCTTTTGTTTCTTCTTCTAGCTTTAAACGTTGCTGTTCTTCACTAGTAGTGTCTAGACTTTTTTCTTTTTGAACTTCTTTAGAAGCTTCGTTTGAATTCTTGTCTATCTTTTGCTTCATAGTCATATCTCGCATACATACATTCTTGCTTATCATAACACGGATAAAACTATCTCAATGATTTTGCTAGCATATATGATTAAAGTTACCTGTCACAGATCACTATTTGAACAATTTATTTGAATATAGTTATCGTGGATATGGTAATCACGCATATAAAAGTTCTGCATCTGATAGATATGCCCTTTTATTGGAAGAGTCTTTTATAAAATATAAATTAAATGAAAGGTGGTATAATTTCATAGTTTTCAGACCACAACAATCTTCATACCTAATATATGGATAAAGCTAGTTTTGAACTTCGATTAAGTAAATGTGAAGCCCTAAATCAAGAACGAATTAAAAGGGCTCTACAAATCATGAAGAACGATGTGGTCAACGTTTTGAATGTTCTTCCTGTACTGCTCCATTACAACAGTCCAAATTTACCAGGTTACAGATCAAGTTCAGTTCCTTTTGGAATAGACAAGTTTACACCTAATGAGTATCAACGCCGTTATCTTATAGATCACGGAATTGATCCTGATACTAAAGAAGAAAAACATTATCCAATCTATGCCCTATATGCGATGGGGAGTACCTCTTCTATTGCTCAAGGTCAGAATTCAGATCTAGATATCTGGGTATGTGTAAGTAAAAATACACCTTCTGAAGAGATAAGACTCCTTGCTGAAAAATGTCATTTCTTATCCTCTTTTGCTAAGACTTTAGGCGCAGATGTTAACTTGTTTGTAACTCCAGAAGACAAGTTTTTAAGTGGTGAACACGGAAACATGGACACAGAAGACTGTGGTTCTGCACAGAGTTTGTTCCTATTAGATGAATTTTACCGTTCTTCAATTAGACTTTGTGGCAGAAATCTAGCTTGGTTCATGATAAGTGAAGAGGATGAAACCCAAAATTATGCTAAGTTTTTAGCCGAATTTTATGAAAGTCCTTTTGTGGATAAAGATGCATGGTTTGATTTTGGCTCTGTTGCAAAATGCTCACCTGTTGAGTATTTTGGTTCAGGTTTATGGCTTGTATATAAAGGAATTGATCATCCCTTAAAAGCAGTATTAAAAATTCTGCTAATGGAAGCATACGCAGATGAATATCCAAACACCAGACTGCTTTCAATGGAATTAAAAAGTGCTGTATATGAGAGTTCTAAATACAGTATTCGACAAGACGCTTACTATTTGATGTATAGAAAAGTATCTAGATATTTAAAAAGAAAAGGAGATTCATCTAGACTTAATCTTGCAAGATTTTGTTTTTATCTAAAGATTCAACAATCAATAGTTCATATCTCAAAGGGTAAACTCCGTGAACACAGAGAACGTTTCATAAGAAGATTAAGTTTGCTATGGGGTTGGAGTAGAGCCTACTGTAATCATATTAGTAATATTGAGCAATGGCGTATAGAAAACTCAAAAAAAGCTCAACAGGATTTATTTTCATCTCTTTTAGAAAGTTATAGGACCTTACTAAGATTCTCAGTTGAAAATAAAATTGAGTACGCCATTACATCTGATGACGCAGGTGTTCTGTCTAGAAAAATTTATGCAGCATTTGATAGATATCCAGGCAAGATCTTAATTGCGAGCAAGGAATTTATTCATCAGCAAGAAGAAAACACCATTACTTTCGTAAAACCTTCAAAGCATAGCATTTGCAGAGAAGGCTGGCATATTTTCCCAACTGCAATCGATAGCTTGTCTTTGCTATCAACCAAAGCAGTTTATATAGCTCCTAGAGCTGTAGAAGTTGTGACTTGGGCTACCTTTAATAATCTACTAACAAGTAGAAGTAAAGTTTACGTGTCTAACAAAGATGCCTATCTGACCTCTGACAAGATTAAACAACTGTCATATGACATGTCTTTATTTTTTAAAAACAGCAGTCAGTTAGAAGTGTCAGAAGCAGATTTACAAAAGCCAAGAAATGTTCTAAAAAGCATGCTTTTGATAAATCTCGAGAACGATATCACTCAAGAGTTGTTAATTTCCCCATCAGACATTGAAATAGGTTCATCTCTGTCCTGTGGCAGACAAAAAATGTGTTTGGTAGGATCAGTTGATTTAGTTTGCCTGAATTCATGGGGAGAAATTAACTGTATCTCATATCCTGATGGAGAATTAGGTTTAGTTGAAGCATTATCATCTGTTATCAGAATCCATGCAGGACTCTTTTCAAATCAGCCTCATGAATACAGTTCTGTCTTGAAAGTTCTGTCTTATTCAAAAGCTCACAGCGATCTAATCAGATTCGACCTAGAAGCAACCATTAGAGGTATTTTTGCTTGTCTTGGAGATTATGAGTCTAGTTACGTATTCAATGTAGGTCATAATACTTACGAGTCTATGGTCAATGAAGATGGTGCATTGTCTTTAATTAGGCATTCCACTTTTAGAACATCAGATGACGATGTGACAGTACTATCTCGTTTTGGAATGAGACCTGAATTTGCCCTACAAGTGCCAACGCAAGTTGAAAAATGCGCATCAGCAGGTATTGTTCAGTACTTTTTTAAGAAAAACGGTACTTCATGGGATATTTATATCGTAAATGAAAGAAATGAAGTAAAAATATTCCATAATTTTTCTGGTTCAAGATCAAAGCTTGTAAACGCAATTAACAGATTTTATACGCAAAACACTGAATCAGATGTTGCTAACAGCAATTTGAACTTTAATTTGCCTCAGTATTTTGTTTTATCAGAAGATGAAATTTCTATTCATCCTTTTACGATTATGAATGCATGATCTTCATAACGGTGCAAAATCTTTAACTAGTTAGATTTGCAATTAATGCATAATGATATTTTGATATACTCATTCAAACTTTAAATATTTTTGTAGGACAGAAAATTGAAAAAGCTTATTTCTGCATTTGCTGTTTTTATCGCCTTATGTGAGCTTTCTGGTTGCGGCATTAAAGGAAAATTATATATTGAACCTGAATATGCCCAACTAGAAGATGAAGAAAGTTCTTCTGAGCAAAACTCAAATAAATCTTCAAAGTCAGATGAGCAGTCTGAAGAAGAATCAAAGAAATAGGTAATACTCTTACAGATCAATTTAAAACAATTGTGTTTGTACAATAGGCTGTAGACACAGTTTGTAACGGAAGGAAAACATGGATTATTTTAATTTTAAAGGCCCTGATTTATACGCTGAAGAAATTAAGGCTACCGATTTAGCAAAAGAGTACGGCACTCCTTTATATGTTTATTCAAAGGCAACTTTACACAGACACATGAATGCCTTTGAGGATTCTTTAAAAGAGAAAAAACATTTAGTTTGTTTTGCTGTAAAGGCATGTTCAAATCTTGCAGTTATCCATGAAATTGCAAAGTTAGGTGCTGGTTTTGATATCGTATCAGAAGGCGAATTACGTAGAGTAATTGCAGCAGGCGGTGATCCAAAGAAAGTTGTATTCTCTGGAGTTGGCAAGTCAGAACAGGAAATTGAATTTGCTTTATCTCAAGGTATTAACTGTTTAAATATTGAGTCTGCTCAAGAGATTGACACTGTTATCAAAGTAGCTAAAAAGTTAAATGTTGTAGCTCCTGTTGCTCTAAGAGTAAATCCTGGTGTTGATGCTAAGACTCATCCTTCTATTTCAACAGGTCTTAAAAACAATAAATTTGGTGTTAGCGAAGAGATTGCTTTTGATCTTTATAAGAAGATGTCAAAAGAGCCTTGCTTAAAGATTTCAGGTATTGATTGTCATATTGGTTCTCAGATGACATCAGGTATGCCAATCATCGAAGCTACAGATAAAATCATTTCTTTATACAAAAAGCTACTAGCTGAAGGTATTAAAGTAGATCATATTGATATGGGTGGTGGCTTAGGCGTTACTTATGATAATGAAACCCCTCCGACTCCAAGTGAGTATTGCGCTCCAATTTTAGAAAGACTAAAAGATCTAGATGTTTCAATCTATATCGAGCCAGGTCGTGCTATGGTTGCAAATGCATGTATCCTTTTAGCTAAAGTTCAATACCAAAAAGATAACGGTGATAAGCACTTTATCATTACCGACACAGGTATGAACGATATGATTAGACCAGCTTTATATGGTTCATGGATGACTATTATTAACACTACCGTTCATCCTGATGGTGAAGCTGTAAAGTCTGATGTTGTAGGTCCTATCTGTGAGAGTGATGATTTCTTAGGAAAAGATAGAAAGCTGAATGTTAGAAATGGAGACATCTTGGCTGTGCGTGGAGCTGGCGCATATGGCTCTTCAATGGCTTCAACCTACAATACAAGACGTTTACCATGTGAAGTAATGGTAGATCGTGATAAGTCATATGTTATCAAGAAGCGTCAGTCATACGAAGATATCTGGAAGGACGAGATTATCCTAGGATAATAGAATGATTTTAAAGTTTACAAAAATGCATGGTTTGGGTAACGATTTTATGGTCGTTGACGGAGTTACCCAAAAGGTATTTTTTTCACCAGAACTTATTAAAAAATTAGCTGATAGACATTTTGGAATTGGTTTTGACCAGTTGCTACTGGTCGAACCTCCTTTTGATCCTGAGGTTGATTTTCACTACAGAATCTTTAATGCAGACGGCTCTGAAGTTCAAATGTGTGGTAACGGAGCTCGTTGCTTTGTAAGATTTGTAGTAGATCATAATCTGACTAACAAGAGAGATATTAAGGTAAGTACAGTATCGGGTGTTTTAAGATTAAAACTTAATGACGATGATACTGTAACTGTAAATATGGGAGCTCCAGAGTTTGAACCTAGTAAGATCCCTTTTAATGCTCATGCTAGAGCTGATTCTTACAAGATAACTTTGTCAGATGGAACGGAGTTTTCTCATGGTGCAGTATCCATGGGTAATCCGCATGCAGTTCTCTTCTTTGATGATGTAAAAACTGCCCCCGTAGAAAAGTACGGTAAAGAGCTTGAGGGCCATAAGAATTTTCCAGAAAAAGTAAATGTAGGTTTTGCTCAGGTTGTTAATAATCACGCTTTAAATCTAAGAGTATTTGAGCGAGGTTGTGGAGAAACTCTTGCCTGTGGAACAGGAGCTTGTGCAGCTGCCGTTGTTGCTATTACACAAGGTCGAGTAACTTCTCCTGTTAATGTAACTTTACCTGGTGGAACCTTGAGAATTTCATGGGATGGTGGCAAATCTCCTGTAATGATGTCAGGTCCAGCTCAAAGAGTATTTGAAGGCACTGTAGTTATTTAATCCAGAGACTACGGATTTTAGGTGAATAATCATGCTTGCTGATGATGTTTATCGTTTTATTGATCATCTTCGTTATGAGAAGCGAGCTAGTATTCATACCATAAGTTCATACAACAATGTGCTAAAAAGAGCTGTTGCTGTACTAGAGCGCGAATTTGATAATATAAAGTCATGGCAGTCTGTAAGTCTTGAGCAAATGCGAGCCATACAGCGTGACTTTAATTTCAATGATGAGAATATAAAGCAGTCTAATAACTCTGTTGCTCACGATCTTTACGCCTTAAGTTCATTTTTTAAATATCTAATAAAGCAAGGGGAACTATCTGATAATCCTTGTTCTCTAATTAAAGCTCCAAAAGTTAAGCGTCACCTTCCAAAAATCTTAACTTTAAATGAAATTGATGTTCTTTTAAATTACGAGCCAAAAGATGTGTTTGAACAAAGGGACAGTGCTATCGCTGAGTTGTTGTTTTCATCGGGATTACGTGTTTCTGAGTTAGTCGGACTTGATTTAAAAGATTTGAATTATGAAACTAAAGAAATCAGGGTGCTAGGTAAGGGTAGCAAATACAGAATTGTGCCTGTAGGCGAAAAAGCTTTAGATAAAATCTCAAATTATTTAAAGATAAGAGACGAGTTCAAACCTTCAGAAGATGCTCTATTTTTAAATAAATACGGTAGACGTCTTACTACAAGGGCAGTAGAACAGAATCTTGATAAACTGTCTGTAAAAGCTGGTGTGCAGACCCATTTGAATCCTCATAAATTAAGACATTCATTCGCAACCGAGTTGTTACAAGGTGGCGCAGATCTTCGTTCGGTTCAAGAAATGCTAGGTCATGCAAGTTTAGCTGCAACACAGGTCTATACTCATTTAGACTTCGAACACTTAAAGAGCGTATACAACAAAGCTCATCCTCTAGCTAATAGGAAGAAAAATTGAAATTCTATAAACAAATAGATCTTAGCAAGATAAAAGTGTTGTCATTTGACTTAGATAATACGATTTATGATTGTCAGTCTGTATTAACTAGAGCTGAAAACTGGTTTACAACCTACTTGTGTGAGCGTTACGGACTAGGTGGAAAATATCAAAGTTATGACTACTGGGCAAATGTAAAATCAAAAGTTCTACATGAGGATATGTCATTAGAGGATGATGTAACTTTATTAAGAGCTCAAAGTTTAGTTGTTGCCTTTAAAGAAATAGGTATCCCTTTAAAAAAGGGGCTTGAAGACGCAATAGATCTTGTAAATCAGTTTGTAAAAAAGAGATCGGATGGTGTTGTCTCTGGTGAAGTAAGATCCCTGATGAGTGCTCTAAAAGCTAAATATCCATTAATCTCGGTATCTAATGGAAACCTTGATGCTAAACAACTAGAAGTATCCTCTTATTTTGAGACCGATTTAAGACCAGTTCGATTTAAGTTTCACAGAAAACCACACCAGGATTTGTTTATCGAATGCGCAAAATTTAAACAAGTACAACCTTGTGAAATTCTGCACATTGGAGATGATCCTTATACAGATGTTTTCGGTGCAGTAAGTTCTGGATGTAAATGTGTATGGTTACGCAAGGGGTATACCGGTATTTCTCCTGATGAACGCTTTTTAAGCGTCTTACCTGATATTGAAATAGACAACATTCTAGAGTTAAGTCAGTTACTTTTGTAAAAGGTAAATGTTAAACCTCAAAATAGGCTGTATCTAAAGCTGTTAGGCAAGATAGCTTTTAAGAGTAATTCTTCTACTAATCACAAATTTGTTTTCTGCTATAATCCACGCAGCCTTTATTCTTAAAACTCATAAATTCCAGCGGAGATTTTTATGGACGAGCTTGATGAGCTAGGAAATCCTTCTGTAAGCAATGAAATTCTAGAAAATTTAAATGATTCTCAAAAAGAAGCTGTAAGTGCTCCTTTGTCAAATATGCTAGTTATTGCAGGCGCTGGAACTGGAAAAACTAGAGTTTTAGTCTCAAGAATTGCTTATTTAATCAAGCACTACATGATTGAACCTCGCAATATTCTTGCTGTTACTTTCACCAATAAAGCAGCAGGTGAAATGCGAGAGAGAATTGGCCTATTTGTAGGTGAGTTTTTACAGCGCCAGCTTTGGGCAAGTACCTTCCACTCAATTTGTTTACGTCTGTTAAGAGCTTATGCAAAACAGGCTGGTTTAGAGCCTAATTTTACTGTCCTTGATACAGACAGTCAGACAACTTTAACTAAGCGAATAATGAAAGAGCTTAATATTGATGTTAAAGAATTCAAACCAAGTGAAGCTGTATCAAAAATCAGTAAACTAAAAGAAGATGGAATTCGTGCTGATGATTACATCAAGAGAGGAAGGATCTTTGGTGAATCTCAGTATGAAAATATGTGCAAAATCTACTCATCATACGAAAAGATCTGCAATGATGAAAACTCTGTGGATTTTAGTGAATTGTTGTTAAGAACAGTTGAGCTTTTAGAGAGCAATGACGAGATTAGATCTTTACAACATCGTAGATTCAAAGAAATCTTAGTAGATGAGTTTCAGGACACCAATTCAATTCAGTATAAATTCTTAAAACTGATGGCTGGTAAAAACTCGCATGTTATGGTTGTAGGTGACGATGATCAGTCAATTTATGGCTGGCGTGGAGCTGATTACACCAATATGCATAAGTTTTTAAAAGACTTTGATGATGTTCATGAAATTCTATTAGCTTTAAATTACCGCTCTAGTCAGAAAATTCTTGATATGGCAAATACTCTTATTGCTGAAAATTCTGACAGATTGATGGAAAAAGTTTTAAAAGGGAACATCGGACAAGGCGATGATGTTTCAATTTTAAATTGCTCAAATAATAACTGTGAAGCTTCAACTGTAGTGCAGTTGATTGCCAAATTGCATGAAGCAGGGGAGAAATTCCAAGACATGGCAATTCTTTACAGAAACAACTACCTGTCTTTAGGTTTTGAGCAAAACCTCTCTATGAAACATATACCTTTTGTAATTTATGGAGGACAACGCTTCTTTGAACGTGCTGAGATTCTTGATACCTTAGCTTATCTAAGACTGCTGATTAACGAAAATGATGACACTGCGGCCCTTAGAATTATTAACGTTCCATCAAGAAAGTTAGGTCCTAAGGTTGTAGCTGACTTAAGGTCAATTGGCAGGGAAAGAAACTGCTCTATGTTACAAGCAATACGCCTGTTAGAAGCTTATTCAAAGCAAGAGGGCGCAGACAAAGCTTTAGTTTCTTTGTACAAGAAAGTAACACCTTTTTATAATTTAATTTTACAGATGAAAGAAAAGAAAGCAAATTCTCCTCTTAATGAATTAGTAGATTACGTTATCAATGCATCAGGTTTGCATGAAATGTACGCCTTAAAAGATGCAAAGGAAGGCAAGACTGGTGAAGAAAATTCCAGAGTCTCAAACTTGGGTGTACTAGTTTCAAACGTAAAAGAGTTTGAAGCTTCGATGCAGGCACAAGCTGAAAAGGCATCATCTGATGAAGAAGCAAAAGATATAAACGCAGATAATGTAGAAGATAGTGCAAGTGGAGAGACAGCCTCTAATGTTCTAGAAGATCCTTTATTAACTTATCTATCAAACATTACTTTAGTAAGTACCTCTGAATTAGATGAGGATGGTTCTAGCTCTACAGAGTGTGATGCTGTAAATATGATGACTATCCACTCATCAAAGGGATTGGAATTTAAGCATGTATTTTTAGTTGGATTTGAGAATACTATCCTACCTTCCCAAAGATCTGTAGATATTGGTTCTGATAAATCAATTTCAGAAGAAAGACGTTTGGCTTATGTAGGCATTACAAGAGCAAAAGAAGATCTTTATATTAGTTATGCTCAGAATAGGAGTATGTTTGGAAACATCGTTCCTACTGGAGCAAGTCAATTTTTAAGACAAATTGTAAGATCATACAATGCAGTAAAAAAAGAAGAGAGACCGTTTAAGATCATTCCGATTGCTTCACAGCGATATTAAGCTAAGAGAGTAATCCTAAGTAAGCGAGTAGTTTCCAACAGCTACTCGCTTTAACATTACTCATGAATTTCGATGGGGAGATTGTCAGGATCTCTAAAGAAAGTCATGGCCTTATGTGTATAGTCATCCATCCTAACAGGTTCACACTCAATTCCTAATTTATTAAGCTCTTCAACCGTATCATTGACGCTTTCTACTTTAAATGCAAGGTGACGAAGTCCTAACGCTTCAGGATTAGAAACTCGTTTTGGTGCATTTTTGACAATAAATAGCTCGATTTCGCTGTCACCACATTTAAGATCAATCTTGTAGTCTTGCTTAGCAGACCGGAAATTTTCTCTTACTATTTCAAACCCTAATTTCTTTACATAGAACTCTTTTGACTTGTTGTAGTCCGAGCCGATGATAGCAATATGGTGAATTTTGTTAAACATCTTTGAGTGATTCCCTAGCAAATATCTTTGTTAAAAATAATAAAATGCAACCAAATTTGTGATAATATTATCACACGACGTGTCTGTCGTGCGATCACATGGATCTTGAAGTGTTTTCTACACTGGAATTTCCTTTTTAATTTTTTTAGAGAATCTAATCTTATACTGTATTCCCCATGCAGTAAGTTTGTTAATTTAGTCTATGAATCTTACCGAACTTAAAAATACGCCTGTTGCACAATTAGTTCAAATGTGTGAACAGAACGGCATCGAGAACGTAGCCCGTTTAAGCAAAAAAGAAATCATCTTCCAATTATTAAAATTTTCTTCAAAGAATGGTGAAGACATCTACGGTGAAGGAGTCATCGAAATTTTACCTGACGGCTTTGGCTTTTTAAGAAGTGCAGATAGCTCTTATTTAGCTGGTCCTGATGATATTTATGTATCTCCAAGTCAAGTAAGACGTTTTAATTTAAGAACTGGTGATTCGATTTCAGGAAAAATTCGACCACCAAAAGAGGGTGAAAGATACTTCGCATTATTAAAAGTTGATGCTGTCAACTTCGACGATCCAGAAAATTCACGCCACAAGATCCTTTTCGAAAACCTTACTCCTTTATTCCCTCAGGAAAGAATGCGCCTAGAGCTTGGCAATGGTTCACAAGAAGATTTAACCGCAAGAGTTATCGATCTTGTAGCTCCAGTAGGTAAAGGTCAACGTGGTCTTATCGTAGCTCCTCCAAAAGCAGGTAAAACCATGCTTTTACAGAATGTAGCTCACTCAATTTCAAGTAAATATCCTGAATGTACATTGATTGTTCTACTGATTGATGAGCGTCCTGAAGAAGTTACCGAAATGCAACGTATGGTTAAAGGAGAAGTTGTTGCTTCTACTTTCGATGAGCCTGCTGCTCGTCACGTTCAGGTTGCAGAAATGGTAATTGAAAAAGCTAAGCGTTTAGTTGAGCACAAGCATGATGTTGTGATTTTAATGGATTCTATTACCCGTTTAGCTCGTGCATACAACACTGTAGTGCCTTCATCTGGTAAAGTATTAACAGGTGGTGTTGATGCTAACGCTCTGCAGAGACCAAAGAGATTATTTGGTGCAGCTAGAAATGTTGAAGAAGGTGGTTCTTTAACCATTATTGCAACAGCTCTTATCGATACAGGTTCAAAGATGGATGAAGTTATTTACGAAGAGTTCAAAGGAACTGGTAATATGGAACTTCATTTATCAAGAAAGATCTCTGAGAAGAGAGTATATCCTGCTATTGATGTTACAAGATCTGGTACGAGACGTGAAGAACTCATCACTAGTGCTGATGAACTTCAGAAGATGTGGATCTTACGTAAGTTCTTACATCCTATGGGTGAAATCGAAGCTACTGAATTTTTAATTGATAAGCTAAAGATGACAAAGACTAATGAAGAGTTCTTTACAGCTATGGCAAGATCAAAATAACTAAAACAAAATGTCTGACCTGTTTAGGTCAGACAAAATAAAGCTCTGTGAAGTGATATTTCAGAGCTTTATATTTGGGGATTAAATCTTAGTTTGTTACTAAATTAAGTTCTTAATTGCTTCATGGATCCTAGTAGCAATATAAGGATTGTTCATCGTATACAGATGAATTCCATCAATACCTTGAGTGATTAAATCAACTATCTGATCAATTGCATAAGCAATACCGGCATCACGAAGAGCCTCTGGATTATCTTCATATTTACTCATGATCTTAGTGAACTTAGCAGGTAACTCAACTCCACATAAAGTCACAATTCTTTCGATTTGCTTTTTATTTGCCACAGGCATAATACCTGCCTGAATAGGTACCTTTATACCTACTAGATCACATCTTTCTTTAAAACGGTAGAAACTATCATTGTTAAAGAATAATTGAGTGATAAGCTGACTTGCTCCTGCGTCCACCTTTTCTTTAAGGTGTTTTACATCATCGACAATATTGTGTGCTTCAATGTGACCTTCAGGGTAACAAGCTGCAATAATATTTACCTTATCTCCATATTTTCCTTTGATGTAAGAGATTAAGTCCACAGCATGCTCAAAGTCGCCTTTTTCAAGATCATCGCGCTCATCACCTCTTAAAGCTAAGATATTATTCACTCCCATAGGTAACAAGTTATCAATGATGTGCTCAACATCTGCCTTTTTAAGACCAATTCCTGCTAAATGAGCAACAGCAGTATATCCATAATTGTGAACTAGTCTGTCAGCAATGTTTGCTGTTGCGTTAATATTTGAAGAGCCACCAGCACCGTAAGTAACTGAAATATAGTCAGGATGGATTTCCTTTAAGTTATCAAATGCACTGTAAATTGACTGTAAGGAAGATTCCCTCTTAGGAGGGAATACTTCTAGTGAGAATACAGTCTTATATTTAAAGAGATCTGCTGTATTCATTTCTTAATTCCTTTGCTGCATCAACAAGGTTCTTAAGACTTGGTTTTACTTCCTTATCCTGTCTAGTCTTTAGACCACAGTCTGGGTTTACCCATAACTTTTCAGGAGCAACTTTCTTAAGGATCTTCTCTAGAACAACCTTAATTTCTTCTTTTGAAGGAATTCTTGGAGAGTGAATGTCGTAAACACCAGGCCCTACTTCAGTCTTGAAGTTGTTCTTCTTTAAAGAATCAAGAATTAACAGATCTGATCTTGAAGCTTCAAATGAGATTACATCTGCATCCATGTCATCAATAGCAGGGATGATGTCTGAAAACTCGCTATAGCACATGTGAGTGTGAATTTGAGTTGTAGCTTTAACACCAGAGTGAACCAATCTGAATGATGGAATTGCAAAGTCTAAGTACTCGCTGTACCAATCACTCTTTCTTAGAGGTAATTTTTCTCTTAGAGCAGCCTCGTCGATCTGAATGATCTTAATGCCTTTCTTTTCAAGATCTAAAACCTCGTCTCTTAAAGCTAGAGCTAACTGTAGTACGCTCTGCTTAATAGGGATATCTTCTCTTGGGAATGACCAGTTCAAGATAGTTACAGGACCGGTTAACATTCCCTTTAATGGTTTATCAGTTTTGCTTTGAGCATATACAGACCAATCTACGGTGATTGGATGAGCTCTTGAAATATCTCCCCAGATTACAGGTGGTTTAACACATCTTGTGCCATATGACTGAACCCAAGCTTTTTCAGTAAAGAGGTAGCCTTCTAAGTGCTGACCAAAATATTCAACCATGTCATTGCGTTCAAATTCACCATGAACTAAAACGTCAAGACCAAGCTCTTCTTGTAGAGCAATGCATTCTGCAATCTTCTTTTTATTGAACTCGATATACTGCTCTTTTGAAATTTCACCTGTTCTGAAAGCCTTTCTGTTAGCTCTAACTTCAGCAGTTTGAGGAAAAGAACCAATTGTAGTAGTTGGAAAAAGCGGTAATTTAAACTCGTCTTTCTGAATCTTTTCTCTTTGAGCAAATTCAGTCTGTCTTACAAAATCTTTTGGAGTAATAGCTTTTACACGATCATCAACTTCTGCATTGAAAGCATGTCTATCTTCTTTGAAGAGAGCAACATTTTGCTGAAATTTTTCGTTGTTTTTGTAGTTTGCAGATGAAAAGATCTCATCAATTTCTTTTAACTCAGTTAACTTCTCTTTTGCAAAAGCAAAGTGTTTCTTGTACTTGTCTTCTAACTTAGTTTCATTTTCAACTGTATAAGGTACGTGTAACAGAGAACAAGAGGTTGAAACTACGGTTTGAATATCTTTTTCTTTTAAGGTATTTAAAATAGATAAGGTTTTTTCGTAGTTGTTTTTCCAAATATTCTTACCATTTACAACACCAGCAAACAGCTTCTTAACAGGTGAGAAACCATGTTCTTTTATAAGATCTAAGGTCTTTCTGCCTTCAACAAAATCTAAACCGATACCATCGAAGTTTAATGTCTGCAGCACTGTGTAGATGTCGCGAACATCACCAAAATATGTCTGTACTAAGATCTTGGTTTTCTCTTTCTTATTTAGAATAGCGCTATAAAGATCTTGGAATAATCTTAAGTCATTAGCGGTTAGATCATGTACCAAGTAAGGTTCATCAAACTGTATCCACTGAGTACCTAGGCTTATGAATTTCTTTAAAATCTCAGTATAAACTTTGATGAAATCAGCTTTTACATCAAGAATTCCTTTTTTACCAGTAAATCTAATTAACTTTAATAAGGTAAAAGGTCCAACTAATACAGGCTTAGTCTCGATGCCTAACTGTTTAGCTTCTGTGTATTCATCAAATGGTTTGGTTCCAACAAGTTCAATTTTGGTGTCGTCTTCAAACTCAGGTACGATGTAGTGGTAGTTGGTGTTAAACCATTTCTTCATCGCTAAAGCCTTTACATTGTATTTTTCGCTCTGGTAACCACGAGCAATAGCAAAGTATTTTTCAAGCTCACTTAGTTCTAATTCACGATATCTCTTAGGAACTATGTTAAGTAAAACAGCCTGATCTAAGGTGTTATCGTAGAATGAAAAATCATTTGAGGAAATGAATTCGATTCCTGCATTTTTCTGAGTTGTTAGGTGCTCTTTTCTTAACTCTTTAGCGAGAGCTTTGATTTCATCTTCTGTTTTTTCGCCTTTAAAGTAAGCTTCAAGTGCAAATTTTAATTCTCTTAAAGAGCCGATACGAGGGTAACCAATTACTGAAGTAGACATTTCATCTCCTAAAATTTAGAAAAAATAAAATATCTCTCTGCGAGATATGTGCTTTGGCTTTAAAGGTAGATGAGGTCGTTTTAGGAACTGTTCAAAAGTAGTTTCTCTGCTAACGCCATTTTTAATCTTGTATCTTGAGTTTTATAAATATATTTTTAGTCGATACAATTTATAGATAAAATTCATATACATTTAAGCTTGTTAATTAGTCTATGAATCACTAGGTAATAAGTAAAATACTTATTTTGTATATTTAGGTATTTAAAAAAACTATATCTTGAATGAAATTCAGAATAATACCTGAAATTTAGAGAGTTTAATATTTTGCAGTAAGTTGTATATAAAATCTTTAAATGTATAAATAAAAAGCCTAGATTTTTTTTACAAAATCTAGGCTTCAGATGATTCTTTATACAGATTTATTTCTTTTCTGAAATGGCTTTTTTAACAGCTTTAGCAAGAAAATCTGCCATATTGTCGCCATTGTGAGCTAACATCTTAGGGAACATTGAAATAGGAGTTGCGCCTGGGAAGGTGTTAATCTCATTGATAAGAATGCCATCTTCTTTTGATAGGAAGAAGTCAATTCTAGATAGATCTCTTAACTTCAAACCTACAAAAGCTCTTCTAGCTAAATCACGAATTTTTGCAATTTCATCTCTTGTAAGATTTTCAGGTGTTACAGTAGTGATGGTTCCAGAATCTTTAGAATATTTTTCTTCAAATGTGTAAAAGAGATTATCCGGAATGATAATTTCACCAGGATTTGTGATCTTTAATTCGCCATCAATCTCATAAGCAGCTACTTCAAGTTCTCTGTGAATGATGTTCTTTTCAATAATAACTTCAGTACTGTACTGGAATGCTTCAACTATGCTATCCCATACGTCGTCACGTTTAGTTACATGATAGCAGCCAACAGATGAGCCCTGACTTGCTGCTTTTACGTAGATATCTTTATATTTGTCAAAGAACTCTAAAGCAACAGTCTTGTACTGCTCTGTTTTTAAAGGAATGATTGCATAAGGTGTGTTTGGAATACCAAGTGCATCAAAATATAGTTTTGTAGTGATCTTGTTAAAGCTGTATCTGCTAGCTTCAGCATCGCAACCGATAAAAGGAATGTTGTGAATATTTAAAAATGACTGGATATCACCTGTTTCACCAGGAATTCCGTGAATACAAGGAACAACGCAATCTACTTTTACTTTCTTATCACCAAATACAAAATCACCATCAGCGTCAAAGTAGCCTGAGGTTTTATCATCAAGCATAAACTGATGATTGTGGATAACGACTTTGATTACATTAAAGTCTTTTGTTAGATTTAATTGTTCTTCAATAAACTTTGCTGATAGCAATGAAATCTCGTGTTCAGAACCATCACCACCGCACATTAGCAGAATATTAGTGCTCATACTTATTCCATTCTTCGTTCAAATTTGAAAATTTGTAACAATAATAAGACAGAAAAAATGTTATGTCCAAACAAAAATAAAGAAAAACAAAAGGAATGGAAGGCCTTTTTTAAAGCTCAAGAAAAGGTAAAATTAATCCGGCACAAGAATGTGCCGGATGTGGAATTAGTTTATTGAATTTTCGATAAAAGCTTTAAGCTCTGATTTAGGTAAAGCTCCTATCTGACGGTTTACGATTTCTCCGTCTTTAAATAGTAGCAAATTAGGAATACTCATTACTCCATACTTTGCGGCGTATGCTGAGTTTTTATCAATGTCTACTTTTACAAATTTAACATTGTCCATTTCATCAGCAAGTTCTTCAATAAAAGGACCGATCATTTTGCAAGGTCCACACCAGTTAGCCCAAAAGTCTACTAGTACAGGCTTATCAGAATTGATCACTTCTGTTTCAAACTGATCATCGTTGATATGCAGAACTTTATCGCTCATAAATCCTCCAAAAATTAACTAGTTTTATACTAGCATGTATTAGATGATTATTTTGACTTAAATGTTGAAATTAAATATCAAATCTGGCTTATTTGTCTTTAATTTTCTTGATTAAGAAGTTCAAAAGAACTCCATAAACAGGTAAGAAAATCACAAGATTTGCAGTAATTTTTACAAGATAATCAACAAATCCAATTCCAATCCAATGTTCAGCCATAAATGCATCGTTGGTGTGATAGAAAGCAATCGCAAAGAATGCGTAAGTATCAAGTAAATTACCAAAAATAGATGAGGCTGTAGGAGCAGGCCACCATTGATTCATTGCTCTTAATCTTTGGAATACCATGATATCTGCAATCTGACCTATAAGATATGCTGACAGTGATGCTAAGGTAATTCTGAATACAAAATAAGAGAATGAACTTAAAGAAGCGAATCCTTGGAAAAGTCCATGCTCAAATAAAGCACCTATAAAATAGGAAAGAATGAGTCCTGGTATGGTTGCCATGAAGACAATTTTACGAGCTTTGTGCTGTCCAAATATTCTGACTGTAAGATCTGTAGACAGAAAAATAAAAGGATAGGTAAAAGTACCTAGAGTAGTGTTGATTCCAAAGATTGTTAAAGGGATCTGCACTGCATAGTTACTTATTACAATTATAAAAACATGTATAAACCAAAGCTTTTTTAAAGGGAAAGAAAAATTATTCATAATATTTTCGTTTCAGGATAGTAAAAATAACAAGAGCCAAAGCAAGCGCAGTGGCTCACCTTTGTCAAAAGACAGTGTATTTTAGGTCTTTATGAGTTATTTTTCCATGTAAATTTTGAGTAAGTTTTTTACAAAATGAGTGGAACTGATACAATGAGCTATCTACATTAGGAAGTTAATATCATGTCTGATTCTTTACCTTTAGTACTCGTTGACGGTTCTTCATTTCTTTACAGAGCTTTTTTCGGTTCAAAGCAGAATTTTACAAACTCAAAAGGAATTCCAACTGCTGCAGCTTTAATCATTACTAGAATGTTGCAGGGACTTTTAAAGAAGTTTGAAGGCTCAAAGTTTATTGTGGTCTTTGATGCTAAGGAAAAATCTTTCAGACATCAGTTGTACCCTGAGTACAAAGCTACTCGCTCCAAGATGCCAGAGGCTTTAGTACAGCAGGTACCTTATGTTCAAGCTATCGTTAAGGCATTAGGTTTCCCATTACTGTCAGTAGGTGGAGTTGAAGCTGATGATGTTTTAGGTTCTTATGCAAAAGAATCCTCAAGACGTGGAATTAAAACTGTGATTTGTACCGGTGATAAAGATTTGTCACAGGTAGTAGATGACAATGTGATGCTCTACGACTCCATGAAAAACGTCTTTTATGATGCTAAAGCCGTTAAAGAAAAGTTTGGTGTAGGCCCTGAACTTATTATTGATTATCTGGCTTTAAAGGGGGATGACTCTGATAACATCCCTGGTATGAAAGGTGCAGGAGTGAAGACTGCAATTTGTCTTTTAAACGAAATCGGTGGTGTTGAAGAGATCTTCAAACATACAGACAAGATCGCCTCATTAGAGTTTAAAGGAGCTAAGACCTTTGCACCTAAGTATATTGCTGCAATTGATAAAATTAGACTGTCATACAAGCTAGCAACTATTAAGACTGATGTAGAACTGCCTCTTGCTATTGATGAGGTGCCTTTACCTAAAGAGAATACAGCTGATCTTGTAAAAGTGTTTAGAGAGCTTGAGTTTACTAAATTATTAGAACAGGCAAAGAAAAAGTTAATTGAGCAAGGATTGACAGAGTCTGGTGAAAAAGCAACAGAAGGTTCTTTAGAAGCTCTGTTCTCACAACATGATGCTGCAGAAGTAGATTTCAAATCTTTTGGAAGTGTATTCCATCTTATTACGGATATTCCGTCATTAGATACTTTGTGTCTTAAGATTCAAAAAGCAAAGCTTGTTGCAATCGACACAGAAACCACTTCTCTTCGTCCTGAGGAATGTGCAATTGTAGGTATGTCTTTGTGTGTATCCCCAAAAGAAGGCTACTACATTCCTTTTAATCATACCTATTTAGGTGTTCCAAATCAGTTAACTGTAGATGAGGTAAAAGCAAAGCTCCTGCCAGTATTAAACCAAGATGAGGTAAAGATCGTAGGTCACAATATCAAGTTTGATCTTCTAGTCCTGCACTATCAGGGTATGGATATTAAAAATGTCTATGCTGACACCATGGTTTTAGCTCATCTTTTAGATTCAGCAGATCCTGTAAATATGGATGATTTGGCTAAGAAGTACTTAGGCTATAAAACCATAACATTCAAAGAAGTTACTGGTGATAAGAAAAAAATACCAATCTGTGAAGTTCCTGTTGAAAGAGTTTGTGAGTATGCAGGAGAAGACGCAGAAGTAACTTTAAGACTATTTAATACTCTTTTTGAAAAGTTAAATGATTCTGAAAAAGATAAGGAGATCTTCTTTGAGAAAGAAATGCCTTTCTTAAAAGTTCTCTATCAGATGGAACTTTTTGGAGTTTACGTAGATAAAGAAGAGCTTGAAAGACAGAATCAGAATTTAAAAATTGAGCTATTGGATATTCAAAAGCAGATTTATGTTTCTTGTGGACAGGAATTTAATATCTCATCACCTAAGCAGTTAGGAAAAGTTCTCTTTGAGGATATGCAAATTCCTTACCCTAAGAAAGTAAAAGATGGTAAGTACTCAACCGCTGAAGAGATCTTAGAGCAGATTTCATATGATTATGATGTAGCCAATTTGGTTTTAAGATACCGCGAGTTATCAAAGTTAATCTCAACTTATACAGAAAAACTGCAAACTCTGATTAACCCTAAAACTCACAGAATTTATACCTCATTTAATCAGGCTGGTACTGTAACTGGACGTCTGTCATCATCTGATCCTAATTTACAGAATATTCCTGCTAGAACCCATGAGGGCAAACTCATCAGAAAAGCTTTTGAAGCTCCAGAGGGGTATAGTCTAATTTCTGCAGATTACTCACAGATTGAATTAAGACTGATTGCTCATATCAGTCAGGATCCTAACTTGTTAAAGGCTTTCAGAGCAGGATACGATGTTCATAAGGCAACAGCAGCTGAGGTTTTAGGAAAAACAATAGATGAGGTAACTCCGCAGGAAAGAGCTCATGCCAAGGCTACAAACTTCGGTCTTATGTACGGTATGGGGGCTTTTGGTTTAAGAAAACAGACACATATGAGTATGTCTGAGGCCAAAGTTTACATTGAGCGTTACTTTGCCCGTTATCCAAAAGTAAAAGACTATATGGAACAGACCAAAGACTTTGCTCATAAACATGGCTATGTAACTACAATTGAAGGCAGAAAAATCGCTGTAGCCAATATTAACAGCTCAAATGTGCTGTTACTAAAAGGTGCTGAGCGCGCTGCTATTAACGCCCCTATGCAGGGAAGTGCTGCCGATGTGATTAAAAATGCCATGATAAAACTAATGGACTGGATTAAGTCTCTTCCTGAGAATACCGTCAGAATGACTGTTCAGGTCCATGATGAATTGCTGTTTGAAGTAAAAGATTCCTTTATAGAAGAGGCTTTAAAGGTAATTAAAGATATTATGGAAAACGCAGCCAAAATAGATGTTCCTTTGGAAGTTGGAATAGGCTGCAGTTCAAACTGGGCTGATGCTCACTAGAAGTTCTTTTCCATCTGTCTTTGGACTAACTTTATTTCGCCACGGTCGATTTTTACATAGCTGTATTGGGACTTCCACATGCCAAGTCCCAATCTGTATGTATCTTCTCCAAAAGCATCATTTTGTCCGCCAAAGATGTGAAAATGACCGTGGATTAAGATCTTTGAACCAGTGGTTGCAAGAAAGTGTGCGCCTGCTTCTTTTACCTTTGGATCGTTAAGAGAATTCTCTCTTTCCTTATCTCTTAAGATTTCTTGTTTTTGGCTCTTTTTTCTGATCTTTAAAGCGATCTTTTTTCTCCAAGATAAAGGTAATGCCATAAAGACAAATCTGATTATCTTGTTTTTAGACATGGAGCGAAACTTCTGGTAAGACCTGTCATGTAGGCAGAGTTGATCTCCATGAATTAGAAGCGCCTGTCCGTCAGGTGTAGGAATGATATAGAAATCTCTGATTAGTTTCATTCCAAAGTATTCAGCCATATCTTTATCCATTAGAAAATCTCTATTTCCACACTGGAATAAAGTCTGAATGCCTCTTGCTTTGGCCTTTAAAATGATCTGTCTTATTCTTTGCTGAAATCTTGAGTTTCTATCAACACCTACAAAAAAGTCGAACATATCTCCTGCGATAATAAGCTTATCGTTGAGGTATAAGTTGTTGTCATAGAAATTGGCTAAAGCATTTGTCAAAATAGGCTTTGATTCACTTAAGTGTAGATCTGCAATTATATAGGTGGCCATGAACGAAAATACCTAGGAAAATAAAAGGTGGCATAAGCCACCTTCTTGAATTAGTCTATGCAAGCGTCTGTGATTTCGATAGTCTCAACAGGAACATCTTGATAGTAAGATACAGTAGTAGTCTTGGTCTTTTCGATTTTATCTACAACATCCATACCTTTTACAACTTTACCAAAAACGCAGTAGCCCCAACCTGAAAGGTCTTTTGATCTGAAGTTTAGGAAAGAGTTGTCTACTGTGTTGATAAAGAACTGAGCAGTTGCTGAATGAGGATCATTGGTTCTTGCCATTGCAATGGTGCCTCTGTCATTCTTTAAACCGTTGTCAGCTTCGTTCTTAATAGGAGCTTCGGTTTCTTTTTGTGACATATCAGCGGTTAAACCACCACCTTGGATCATAAAGCCTTTGATAACTCTGTGGAAAATAGTGCCTTTGTAGAAACCTGATTTTACATAGTTCTCAAAGTTTTTTGCTGTTTCAGGAGCCTTTTCATAATCAAGCTCAATTACAATATCACCTAAGGTTGTTTTTAATGTGATCATATTGTTCTCTCTACAAATATATGTGAAATCTCTGAAGATATTTTAACAGTAAATATGTCTATCTTAAAATTCCGAATACATAAAATGTGAGTTTTAAAATGATACCAAGGGTAAGCTTTCAAAGGTGATTTTTACCTTTTCTCCTTGCACAAGAATAATTAGTTCAAAGAATAATGTGAATGAAGTCGAGCAATTTGGTATGATCTTTAGTAAATTGAGATTTACATTGTCAAATATCCTTTTAGAGACAAATATGCTAAAGATTTACAATACTCTGACAAAAAGCAAGCAAGAGTTCAAGCCAATTGAGCCGGGCAAAATCGGAATGTATGTATGCGGTGTGACTGTTTATGATCTATGTCATATCGGACATGCTAGAACATTCGTTAATTTTGATGTAATCGTTCGTTATTTACGCTATTCAGGATATGAAGTTAAGTATGTAAGAAATATCACTGATATCGACGATAAAATCATCAAGAGAGCTAATGAGCGCGGTATTTCAGCTAAAGATTTAGCAGAGCAGTTTATTGTAGAAATGCACAAAGACTTTGACGCATTGAACATCAAACGCCCAGACATTGAGCCTAGAGCTACAGATAATATCAAAGAGATCATTTCTATTGTCCAAAAACTCATTGATAATAAAAATGCATACGTTTCAGACAACGGAGATGTAGTTTTTGATATCAATTCATTTAAAGAATATGGTCGCTTATCTGGTCAAAAATTAGATGAGCTTCAAGCTGGTGCCAGAATTGAAGTTGCAAAGAGCAAACACAATCCTATGGACTTTGTACTGTGGAAAATGTCAAAGCCTGGCGAACCTGCTTGGGAATCTCCTTGGGGTGAAGGACGTCCTGGCTGGCATATCGAGTGTTCTGCTATGAATAACAGATATTTGGGCAAGGAATTTGATATCCACGGTGGTGGCTCAGACTTAATTTTCCCTCATCATGAAAATGAGATCGCACAAAGTTGCTGTGCAAACCACACTCCTTATGTCCATTACTGGATGCACTCTGGCATGGTAATGATTAACGAAGAGAAGATGTCAAAGTCTTTAAATAACTTCTTTACCATCAGAGATGTTTTAAAGTCTTATGATGCTGAGACCATAAGATTCTTCCTACTATCAGGTCAGTACAGAAGTCCTTTAAATTACTCTCAAGAAAACTTAGACAAGGCAAGAGCAGGTCTTAACAGACTATATACAACTCTAAGAGATACTACTCCAGTTGAACCAACTATCTCTGAAGATGAGTTTACTGCTAAGTTCAAAGAGTACATGGATGATGACTTTAATACACCAGGTGCAATCTCTGTTTTATTTGATTTAACAAAACAAATCAATAAAGAAGAAGGCACTAAGGCCTCAGAGCTTGCAGGTAGATTAAAGCTGTTAGCTTCAGTTTTAGGTATCTTAGAGCAGGATCCAAATACCTTCTTAACAAGCGGTGCTAACAACGATGATAATGCAGAAATTGAGGCATTAGTAAAAGAGCGCAATGATGCTAGAAAAGCAAAAGATTGGGCTCGTGCCGATGCTGCAAGAGATAAGTTAAAAGATATGCATATTGAACTTGAGGATACACCTCAAGGCACTGTTTGGCATAGAGTCTAAATAGACATCATTTTAAGAAAAGGCTGTGAGTTAAATCATGGCCTTTTTTATTTTGCCTTTGCTAATTCATATAAATAATCTAATCTTAAGGTAAGAGATGAATTAACGGCAATGACAGCCTAAGTTGGGCGTATGTATTTAGAAAGAGCAAAAGTTACTAACTTTCGTGGTATTAGACGATTATCGGTTGACTTTGAATCAGACAGCACTTTCCTGATTGGCGAAAACCAGTGGGGTAAAACTTCTCTGTTGAAAGTATTGTGGATGCTTTTGGGACAAGGAGAAGAACTCTGTCAATTTGATAAAAGTGATCTTTACGTTCCTGTAAAAATAGAAAAAGCACAAGGTTTTCCAAAAGAAGATTTAGTAGAAAAAGTTTCTAACAGAAAGTCATTAAATTTTGATGAATCATACAGAGAAAAGTATCGAAAAGGTGAAATTGAATATAGCTGTGAGAATTGTGCAAATCCAGCCTGTGATGGAAGGGAGTCTTTTACTGAAAGAGGCGCTCAGGACTGTTCTGACTACAGCATAAACTCATATGATGTAAGCTCTGAATTAGACTTTAGTGATAATAAAAAAGCAGAAAATTTCATTAAGGAGTTAGATTCCTATATAGAAAACAATGATCCCTTATCTGATTTTGATAAAGAGGATGTATTCAATACTGGTGATGGAAAAATCAGAGTTGATCTGTATTTTAAAGAGAGCGTTCCAAATTCAAAATCGGATACCTGTGATGAACTAAAACCATTTTGGAATTATTCAGAGGATGGATTTTATAGAATTCATTGGCAAGTTATCGGTAAATGTGATGAAAATTCCAAAGAATTTGTAACTCATCATGCCTTAATTTTGAAAAAGCAACAAGATACAATTCCTTTTGAAACTGTCAAAAAGGCAATCTTTAAACTGATATCTCTTAATCCAGTATTCAGATTAAGAGATAGCAGAATGGAAAAGAACTCAAGTTTTGAGTCAATCTCTCAAGATAGAATTAAGACTATTTTAGATGTCATGTCAGAAGATTCAGCTGTTCCTGGTGAATCTGTAAAAATGTTTGCAGATACATTTGGATCTTTTCTAGATAAATATTTTTCTGAGTATGCGAATACAGAAGTAGATAGAAATAAGCTTGTTTCAAGATCTAGAAACATTACAGATATCGTCAAAAGTCCAATTTCTCTAGAATCGATTTCTAATATAAAGCAGACTTTGACTACACCTGGTTTTAATAAGTCTAAAGCTTTACTCTCTTATATTGCAGCAACAATTTTGCTAAATAAGGGCAATAGAAAAATAGATCCTGATGGCAGCCCGATTCTAATTTTGGAGGATATTGAGTCCCGTTTTCACCCTTCATTATTGCTATCATTTTGGTCATTATTGGCGATTACGGATGTTCAAAAAATAGTAACCACCAACAGTGGAGATTTGCTGTCTGCTGTAAGCTTAGAATCATTAAGAAGACTTCAAAAGAAGCATTATGATACTAGGAGCTACAAAATTGATAGCTCCATGTTAAGTTATGAAGATCTGCGCAAAATTGCCTTTCACATTCGAATCAATAGGCCAATGGTCTTATTTGCAAGATCATGGCTCTTAGTTGAGGGAGAAACAGAGGTTTGGATCTTAACCCAAATAGCTTCAATCCTAGGAATTTCACTTGCATGTGAAGGTATAAGGATCATTGAATATGCTCAGTGTGGACTCAAACCTTTAATTAAAATAGCCACTCAGCTTGGTATCAATTTTCATGTGTTATCTGATGGAGATGATGCTGGTAAGAAATATGCTGAGGTGACCATGTCTTTTCTTAATAAGAAAAGTAGAAATGTTCACTTAACGGTCTTACCTCAGAGGGATATTGAGCATTACCTTTATACACAGGGATATGCAAAAGACTTTAAGATAGCTGCGGGGTTATCAGGTAACAATCAGTTAAGAAAAGGCTTTGATATGGATAAAATTATAGAACTTGCCATTAAGAAAAAAAGTAAACCAGGTCTTGCTTTAGTGCTTGTTGATGCAATTCAGAAACGAGGAATTGAAGGTGTTCCTCTAGTTTTTGCAGAACTGTTGCAAAAGGTCCGCTCTATGGATAGTGATAACTTTATGTAGTCTAGAGCGGATAAGAGAGAACAGTTATTCAATGTTCTGAACCTGTTCTCTCATCTGTTCAATTAAAACCTTCAATTCCACAGCAACTTTTGTGATATCTAAAGATGAGGCTTTAGATGCTAATGTATTAGCTTCTCTATTAAATTCCTGCATCATAAAATCAAGCCTTTTACCGCAGATTCCACCTGTTTGTAGAATAGATCTTACTTCTTTGATGTGGGCTTTTAATCTGTCATATTCCTCTCTAACATCAGCTTTTTGTGCTACTAATGTCACCTCTTGCTCAATACGATTAGGATCAATTTCGATTGATAATTCTGCAATTTTAGCTTTGATTTTCTCTCTTTCTTTAAATACTAATTCTGATAATGCCTTCTCAACTGGTAAAAGTTCCTTTTCTATACTTTCTAGTCGAGATTGAATAGCTAATTTTAATTTTTCTCCTTCATGAGCTCTTGCTGTAACTAACTTGCTAATTGCTGTTTCTAGGCTGTTTAAGACAAAATCGTCAATTTTAGATTGAACATTTTCATCTTGTACTTGAATGCCTGGATAATTAAGAATTTCAAGTGCATTTGTAGAAATACCACCAATACCCTTTTCTATGGTTTTTATGGCAATTGACAGTTGCTCTAAAGCACTCTTATTAACTTTAAGAGTACTTTTTAGGTTCTGAGATAATGTAATATAGCAGTCTACTTTTCCTCTTTTTAATTTTTTTTGAAAAGCTTCTCTTAGTTTAGATTCAAGATGTCTTAAAGAGTCAGGCATTTTAAAATTCAATTCTAAAAATCTGCCATTTACTGAGGTTATATCAATATTAAGATCTGCTAAGTCAATGCTTATGATGCAATTAGCAGAACCTGTCATGCTAAAAATCGGTTCCATATATTCTCCCTATTTGTGATGCAGTATAACAAGGATTGATGTGTATTTTGTATTCACAGTGTAGAAACTATAAGGTAAAATTTAGTGAAAGTTTTTAGAGGTAGTTATGCAGGAATATCAGCGTAAATTTATTGAATTAGCCTTAAGTAAAGGCGTATTAAAGTTTGGTAGCTTTGTTTTAAAGTCAGGTCGTACCAGTCCTTACTTTTTTAATGCAGGCGGTTTTAATACAGGAGCAGATTTAGCTACTTTAGGAGAGTGTTATGCTCATGCTTTAGTAGATGCAAAGATTAGTTATGATGTTTTATTTGGACCAGCATATAAAGGCATTCCTTTAGCATGTGCCACTGCTATGGCGCTAGCAAAGGATCACAATAAAAACGTTCCATGGTGTTTTAACCGCAAAGAGAAAAAAGATCATGGTGAGGGCGGTAATCTAGTAGGAGCTCCTTTAAAGGGAGACATTCTTCTAATTGATGATGTCATAACAGCTGGTACAGCTATCCGTGAATCTGAAGAAATTATCAAAGCAAACGGAGCTCACTTTAAGGCTGCTTTAATTGCATTGAACAGAATGGAAAAAGGCAAGGGCGAAAAGAGCGCCATTGCTGAAGCTGAGGCTCAAATTGGCATTAAGATCATTTCAATTGTTACTTTTGATGATTTATTAAAGTACATTGAAAATGATGACAAGTTAAAAGAGCACATTCCTGCAATGCTTGAGTACCGTAAACAATATGGTGCTTAATTCAATTAGGTCTTATTTTTTATAAGCTGTGTTATTTAAGCTGTACTGACAACCGCAGTACAGCTGATTGTAGAACTTAATTTCTTTTACAAGTTCATAACGGCGACCTACTAGACCTTCTTTTCGCCAATCCTGATCCCAGTATTTAATTCCTTCAACGGCATTTTGAGATGCTTCGCCAGCAGCATCAACTTGCTTTTTACTCTTCCATCTTGAAGTACAAAGAGTTGTGGTAAAGGTGTTGATATTATTCTCTTTAGCAAATAATGCTGTAACCGTAAGTCTATGGGTAAAGCACTTTAAACAGCGATTTCCTCTTTCAGGCTCGTTTTCAAGACCTTTTACTTTCTCTTGCCATTTTTTGTAATCGTAATCCCCTACAACATAATCAAGATCTAACAGATCACAAAGATGGATCCATTCATCTCTTCTCTTTTCATATTCTTCTAAAGGGTAAATGTTTGGATTATAGAAGAACATAAGAGGTTTTACCTTATTGAAAATAAGACATTCAACAAGACTTGTAGAGCATGGAGCGCAACAACAATGGACAACAAGTCCATTAGCTTCTTTAGGAAGAACAAGATCTTTTTTAGGAGAATCTTTAGCGAAGTTATCTGGTAGAGAAAAATCAAAAATCATAGAAAATCGCACCTTTGACTTAAGATGTCGTATTATATACAAAAATTTTTGCAAGAATAATTCATTATGATTAAGTCAAATTCAGATCTTTATAAATCAGTAGGCTATATTGTTTTAGCACTAGTTATTACAACTATTCTGTATTATGTTAATAGTTTATCTTTACAGGATAATTTCGCTTTCACAACTTATTTATTATTAGGTTTATTTTGCTTATGGGGTAGTTTTAAGCTCTGTAAAAGCAAAAAGATTATTTTTGCATTTCTTGTTTTTGAAATTACATATTTAAGTGTTTACCTTTTATCAATTTTATTAAGTTTGAATACATCATTATTTGACTTTATAAAAGGTGTTGCTTTTTCTTTTGTAGTCTTTTCTCTTTTAACTTGTATAAAGTATGTCTTTAATCGTATTACAAGCGTAGCAAACAGTCATATTTTAAAGAGCATCTTATCAATTCTTTACTTTGTATTTGTTTTTGTAGGTCTGTTCTTCCCTCTTTTAATGATTTGTTATTACGTGGCAACAGGCTCGTTGATTTCATCAGATATTATCCTTGCTCTAGCACAAACTAACGGTTCAGAAGGAAAGGAATTTTTTGTAAGTAACTTTAACTACAAGTGGGTTGTTTCTTTTGTAATCCTAGTTGTTATTGTTGCTGTAAATTATCTCTTGTTAAATAGCATCGGTTGCACATCTAATGTAAGTGATACCAAAGCTAATAAGTCTAATCTTAAATTTGCAATCTTTTCATTGTTGGTAATGATTGTATCTGTATTTCTTGCTCTGCCAAGGATGGATTACCTTCCATATGCAGTAGTTAAGATTACTTCAAGACAGTTAGATAATTTTGATTCCTATAAAAAGCAAAAGGGCGCAAGACTTGAAAAACTAAAAGCACTAACCTCTTTAAAGCTAGATGATAATTTATATGATGATGGTAACCTATTTATTTTAGTCATCGGTGAGTCAGAAACTCGTGACAGAATGGGAGTCTATGGTTTTAATAGAGACAACACCCCTAATCTAAGTAAAGAAAGTTTATCCAAAAACACAATTCTATTAAAAAATGCATATGCTTCTTGGCCACAGACTGTTCAAGTTCTGTCTTATGCTTTAACTCAAGCAAACCAATATTCTTCAATTGAGACTGTTGATGCCTTCTCCATTATGGAAATAGCAAAGGCTGCAGGATACACAACATATTGGCTCTCTAATCAAAGAAAATTTGGCGTCTATGAAACTCCAATTACAGTTGTAGCGTCAACAGCAGATCAGGAAATATGGACTAATGGATCTGCAAAGATGGAAGGTGTGTTCTTTGATGAAGAGTTATTAAATCGTTTTCCTAAGATTGACCCTAAAAAGAATAACTTTATAGTAATTCATTTAATGGGGTCTCACCAGAAATATGAAAAGCGTTTACCATCAGAATACAAAGTGTTCCATGGTAATGACGAGAACAATGATTACTATGATGATACAGTGTTATATACAGATCATATAGTTTCAGAAATTTACAAGAAAGCAAAATCATATAGTAGCTTCATGGGAATGATGTACTTGTCGGATCATGGTGAAGATCCTCACATTGTAGGCGGTCACGATCCTGTAAATGTTAATGCTCAGATGTTAAGGATCCCTGCAGTAGTTTACGTGTCAGACAATTACATTAGCAGATGTAAAGATATTTATTCTAACTTAGTAGCAAATCGTGACAGATATTGGTCAAATGATCTTCTGTATGAGTTAATGGTTTCATTATTGAGAATTGAGGGCGCTCCTAATTTTGATTTGAAATTAGATATTTCTTCAAAAGAGTACAGCTTAGACAAAAACGAAGTTTTGACAATGTACGGTAAAAAACATGTAACCGAGTACGAAAAATAACAAAAAAAAGTTGTACTTTTTAGAATTTTATGTATAATAATTGCACTTTCGTTCTGCGCATAAAAAACGTATGTAACGAGACCAGCCCTACTTCGTAATGATGCGGCTGATGAGACTCTCCCTAATTTTGGGAGAAATTGGTAATAGTAGCACTTCCTCTTATTTTGAATAAAGGTAAGAAGGCAGGTGTCTACATGTTCTTTTATTTATTATGGAGTCTGCAATGCAGAATCAAAGAATTAGGATCCGTCTTAAGGCATACGATCACAGATTGATTGATCACTCAACCGCTGAAATCGTTGAAACCGCTAAGCGCACAGGCGCTCAGGTACGTGGTCCAATCCCGCTCCCTACTCGCAAGGAGCGTTACACCATCCTTATTTCCCCACATGTAAACAAAGATGCTCGTGATCAGTACGAAATCCGTACTCACAAACGTTTAGTTGATATCGTGGAGCCAACTGAGAAGACTGTTGACGCATTAATGCGTTTAGATCTTGCAGCTGGTGTGGATGTTCAGATCAGCCTTCGCTAATAGGGGAATAATACAATGTCAATCGGTTTAATTGGCCGCAAGCTTGGTATGACCCGTGTTTTCAACGAGAACGGCAAATCTGTTCCAGTAACAGTCATCCAGGTAGAAGCAAACCGCGTAACCCAGTTAAAGAATCTAGAGAATGACGGTTATACCGCTATTCAGGTAACAACTGGTGAGCGCAAAGCAAGTCGCATGACCAAGGCAGAAATTGGTCACTTCGCAAAGTCCGGTGTTCAAGCAGGCCGTGGCTTATGGGAGTTCCGTTTAAATGATGAAGAGCTAGCTTCATATAAAGTTGGCGACGAAATCAAAGTAGACGCATTCCAGGACGTTAAGAAAGTAGATGTAACAGGCCAGTCAAAAGGTAAGGGTACAGCAGGTACCATCAAGCGTTACCACTTCTTACATCAGGATTATACCCACGGTAACTCACGTTCACATCGTGTCCCAGGTTCTACAGGTCAGAATCAGACCCCTGGTAGAGTTTTCAAGGGCAAGAAGATGGTTGGTCATATGGGTTCTGAGAAGGTTACAGTATTGGGCCTTGACTTAGTTCGCATTGACGCAGAACGTAACTTACTTCTCGTAAAGGGCGCTGTTCCAGGTGCTAATAACGGGGATGTAATTGTAAGGCCAAGTCTTAAAGCTTAACCCGAGGTAATAGGATCATGGAATTAAAGTTAGTTGGCGCAGACAAACAGCTAGAAGTGTCAGAGAGCACCTTCGGCCGTGAGTTCAATGAGCCATTAGTGCACCAGGTAGTAGTTTCATACCTGAGCACTGCACGCGCCGGTACTAAAGCTCAGAAGACTCGTTCTGAGGTATCAGGTGGCGGTAAGAAGCCTTTCCGTCAGAAGGGCACTGGTCGTGCACGTGCTGGTTCAACCCGTTCACCATTATGGCGTGCAGGTGGTACCATCTTCGCTGCAAAGCCACAGGATTGGACTCAGAAAGTTAACCGTAAGATGTATCGCGTAGCTATGAGCAGCATCTTATCAGAGTTAGTTCGTCAGGACCGCTTAGTTGTAGTTGACGACTTCAAAGTTGAAGACCACAAGACCAAGTCTTTAGTTGCAAAATTAAAGGATTTAGGTTTAAAGCAGGTTCTAATCGTTACTGATGCTTTCGAAGAGAATTTATTCTTAGCATCTCGTAATCTGTACAGAGTAGAAGTATGTCAGCCAGGTACTGCTGAGTTTAACCCAGTAAACCTAGTAGGCTTTGACAAAGTATTAATTACTTCTGCAGCTGTTAAGAAAGTAGAGGAGTTGCTGAAATAATGTCAGAAGCACGTTTAATGAATATCTTACGCGCACCTGTAATCTCTGAGAAGAGCTCAGCTGCACAGCAGGATAAGAATACTTTAGTATTCAAGGTATTAAAGGACGCAACTAAGGACGAAATCAAGGCTGCAGTTGAGACTTTATTTAACGTTAAAGTTGAAGCTGTTCGCACCCTAAATTTCCAGGGCAAAGTACGTCGTACAGCTCGTGGTTTTGGCAAGCGTTCTGATTGGAAAAAGGCTTATGTTACTCTTCCTGAGGGTACTCAGTTAGACATTGAGGATGCCTCACAGCAGACTAACAAGGAGAGCAAGTAATGGCAATCATTAAGGCAAAGCCAACCTCCGCAGCCCGTCGTCATGTCGTACAGATCAAGACTCCTGGCTTATGGAAAGGTGGTCCAGAGCGTTCTCTAACAGCAGAGAAGCGTAAGACTGGTGGTCGTGACAACTATGGTCACATTTCAACCCGTCACATTGGTGGTGGTCACAAGCAGCGCTATCGTTTAGTTGACTTTAAGCGTCAGAAGGATGGTATTGAGGCACGCGTTGAGCGTCTTGAGTATGATCCAAACCGTTCAGCTCACATTGCATTAGTTTGCTATGCTGATGGTGTACGTAGCTATATCTTAGCTCCTAAAGGCTTAAAGGAAGGCGATGTTGTTGTATCAGGTTCTGATGCTCCTATCAAGGTAGGTAATGCATTACCAATGCGCAACATCCCACTAGGTACAACAATTCACGCTGTTGAGTTAAACCCAGGTGCTGGTGCAGTATTTGCTCGTTCAGCTGGTTGCTACTGTGAATTAGTTGCTCGTGAAGGTGCTTATGTAACCTTACGTATGCGTTCAGGCGAAATGCGTAAAGTTTTAGCAGACGGTCGTGCAACAATCGGTGAGATTGGTAACGGCGAGCACATGCTAGCTCAGTTAGGTAAAGCTGGTGCTAAGCGTTGGCGCGGTGTACGTCCTACAGTTCGTGGTATGTCAATGAACCCTATCGATCACCCACATGGTGGTGGTGAGGGCCGTAATAAAGGTATTCAGCCACGTTCTCCATGGGGTACTCCATGTAAGGGTTACAAGACACGTAAGAACAAGCGTACTGATAAGTACATTGTTCATCACCGTTAATCGATAAGCGAGGATATAACATGCCACGTTCTTTAAAGAAAGGTCCATTTATTGATGCGTCCTTACTAAAGAAGGTACTGCAGGTCCAGCAGACTGGTGATAAGAAGCCAATCAAGACCTGGTCACGCCGTTCAGTTATCATTCCACAGATGATTGGAATGACCATCGCTGTTCATAACGGTCGTCAGCACGTACCTGTATTCGTTTCAGACGAAATGGTTGGTCACAAGTTAGGTGAGTTTGCACCTACTCGTACCTTTAAGGGTCACACCGTAGCAACTGATGCTAAGGCCTAATTGGAGTTTAATGTAATGGAAGTTAAAGCAATACACCGTTATGCTCGTTCTTCTGCACAGAGAACTCGCTTGGTCGCTGATCAAGTTCGCGGTTTACCTGTTCAGAAAGCTTTGGATTTATTACAGTTCAGCCCTCGTAAGGCTGCTGCTATTATCCGTAAAGTACTGCTCTCAGCAATTGCTAATGCAGAGCACAACCAGTCTTTAGACATCGACGATTTAGTTGTTGCAAAGATTATGGTTGATGAGGGTCCTTCACTAAAGCGTATCATGCCACGTGCTAAAGGCCGTGCAGACCGCATTGTAAAGCGTACTTCTCATATCACTGTTGTTGTAGCAGATAGCGTTAGGGAGTAATTATGGGTCAGAAAATTAATCCAAACGGAATTAGACTTGGTATCACTAGACCATACTCATCTGTTTGGTATGCATCTACTGCAAATTTCCCTGCTAACATCAAGAGCGACTCTGCAGTTCGTAAGTATTTAACCAACGAGTTAAAGAACGCATCTGTTTCAAAGATCGTTATTGATCGTCCTGCAAAGAGCATTCGTGTAACTATCTGCACAGCTCGTCCTGGTATCGTAATCGGTAAGAAGGGTGAGGATGTTGAGAAGTTACGTCAGAAGATCTCTGCAATCGCAGGTGTTCCAGCTCAGGTTAATATCAGCGAGATTCGCAAGCCTGATCTAGATGCTAAGTTAGTAGCAGATTCTATCGCTTCTCAGTTAGAGCGTCGTGTAATGTTCCGTCGCGCTATGAAGAAAGCAATTCAGAACGCTATGCGTGCTGGTGCAAAGGGTATCAAGGTTGAAGTATCAGGTCGTTTAGGTGGTGCTGAAATCGCTCGTTCAGAGTGGTTACGTGAAGGTCGTGTACCTCTACACACACTACGTGCTGATATCGACTACGCTTTATCAGAAGCAGTAACAACCTATGGTGTAATCGGTGTTAAGGTTTGGATCTTCAAGGGTGAAGTTTTAGGTGGTTTACCACTAACTCAAGAAGAGACCGAAGACCGTAACAATGCAGCTGCTCCAGCAGGTCGTCGTGGCCGTCGTGATGACAACCAGGCTCGTAATGGTCGTGGCCGTCGCGGTGCTAAGAAGACCGAAGAAGCTCCAGCTTCAAAGGCTGCTGAGTAACGGAGGAAGTATAAGTGTTACAACCTAAACGTACAAAATATCGTAAGACTCAGAAAGGTCGTAATGAAGGCTTAGCATACGCAGGCTCTATCGTATCTTTCGGTGAGTTTGGTCTTAAGGCTACATCTCGCGGTCAGATTACTGCTCGTGAGATCGAAGCTGCACGTCGTGCGTTCACTCGTGAGATGAAGCGTGAAGGTAAAGTTTGGATCCGTGTGTTCCCAGACAAGCCAATCACTCAGAAAGCTCTTGGTGTTCGTATGGGTAAAGGTAAAGGTACTGTTGAGTACTGGGTTGCTCCAATTCAGCCTGGTCGTGTACTTTTCGAAATTGGTGGCATTAGTGAAGAAGTTGCTCGTGAGGCTTTCCGTCTTGCTTCAGCAAAATTATCTGTAACTACCACCTTCGTTCGTAAGCAGGTGATCTAATGCAAGCAAACGATTTACGTAATAAGTCAGTTGAAGACTTAAAGACTGAACTCTCAAATCTTCAGCGCGAGCAGTTCAACCTACGTTTTCAGTTAAAGACTGGTCAGTTACAGCAGACTGATAACGTTCGTAAAGTACGTCGCGATATCGCACGTATTAACACAATCCTTTCTGAGAAATTAAACTCAGAGAGCGCAAAGTAGAGGTAGAGTTAAATGTCAGAACAAAATGCAAAAGTAGCTCGCTCTCTTCGCGGTCGCGTTGTAAGCGATAAGATGCAGAAAGCTTGTGTAGTAGCAGTAGAGCGCCGTGTTGCTCATCCAGTATACGGTAAGATTATTACTCGTACTACCAAGTTCCACGTATCAGATGTTGAGAACGCTGCTCACGTAGGTGATGTTGTAGAGATTTGTGAATGCAAGCCAGTTGCTAAGACTATTTCTTGGAAACTAGTTAGCGTTATCGAGAAGGCTCAGAACGCTTAATCTCTAACAAATGAGAGAGACCGCGAGAATATATGCTTGCGGTCTCATTTTTTTTATGGTATATTTTAGCGCCTTTCTAAATTAGTTTAGAGAGTTGTTTTTTTATATTTAACCGGAGCATTTGAAATGATCCAGATGCAAAGCATGCTTGACGTTGCCGATAATTCTGGCGCACGTGCAGTTCAGTGTATTAAGGTTTTAGGTGGTTCTCACCGCCGTTACGCTGGCATTGGCGACATTATTAAGGTGTCTGTTAAAGACGCAATTCCACGCGGCAAGGTTAAGAAGGGCGACGTACTAGACGCCGTTGTTGTTCGCACCAAGAAAGGTGTTCGCAGACCAGACGGTTCAGTAATTCGCTTTGACACTAACGCAGCAGTTTTATTAACTGCTCAGCATGAGCCTATCGGTACTCGTATCTTCGGACCAGTTACTCGTGAACTACGTTCAGAGCAATTTATGAAGATTGTATCTTTAGCTCCAGAAGTACTCTAATTTACAGGGAGTATTAAAAAAATGGCAGCGAAAATTCGCACCAACGATGAAGTAATCGTTATCACAGGTAAGGACAAGGGCAAGACTGGAAAAGTTACCCGTGTTTTAACTAGTGAGCACAAGGTGTTAGTTGAAGGCATTAATGTCAAGAAAAAACACCAGAAACCTAACCCAAATCTTGGCGTTCAGGGCGGTATTGTAGACATCGAGGCACCTATTGATGTTTCTAATGTTGCAATCTACAACCCAGATACTAAGAAGGCTGATCGTGTTGGCTTCAGAATCGAAGATGGTAAAAAGGTTCGTTTCTTCAAGTCAAATGACAAGATCATTTCTTCATCAGCCAAGTAAGCGTTAATTAAAGGAGAATAACGATGGCGAAACTGCATGATCTATACAAGCAGGAAGTAATCAAAGCCTTAACAGAAAAATTTGGTTACAAGACAATCATGCAAGTCCCTCGGATTGAGAAGATCACCCTGAATATGGGTGTTGGTGAAGCAGTTGCAGATAAGAAAGTTTTAGAGAATGCTGCACGCGATATGACCGCTATTGCTGGTCAGAAGCCTCTAATCACCAAAGTTCGCAAATCCGTAGCGGGCTTCCATATTCGTGAGGGCTATCCAATCGGCTGTAAAGTTACACTACGCGGTGAGCGTATGTGGGAGTTCCTCGAGCGTTTAATTGTGATCGCAATTCCACGTATCCGTGATTTCCGTGGTTTATCTGCTAAGTCATTTGATGGCAGAGGAAATTACTCAATGGGTGTACGTGAGCAGATCATTTTCCCTGAGATCGACTTTGATAAAGTTGATGCAGTTCGTGGTTTAGATATCACTATCACCACAACAGCTAAGACAGATGCAGAAGGTAGAGCTTTATTAGAGGCTTTTAACTTCCCATTCCGTACTCAGGCCCACAAGTAATTCGAGGACGAACTAATGGCTAAGACTTCAATGATTTACAGAGATCTTAAAAGAAAGCGTTTAGCAGAGCAGTATCGTGCAAAGCGCGCAGATCTCAAAAAGATTATTTCTAGCGTATCTGCTTCAGATGAAGAGCGTTTCGCAGCAGTGCAGGCTTTAGCTGCATTACCACGTGATTCAAGCCCTTCACGTCAGCGTAATCGCTGCAGTGAGACAGGTCGTCCACATGGTTACTTACGTAAGTTCGGTTTATGCCGTATTAAGCTACGTGAGCACATGATGCGTGGCGAAATCCCTGGTCTACACAAGGCTAGCTGGTAAGAGGAGAGATACAAATGATGCAAGATCCTATTGCGGATTTATTAACCCGCATTCGCAACGGCCAGGCATCTGGCAAAGTTTCAGTTACAATGCCTTCATCTAAGTTAAAGGTTGCTTTAGCTAATCTGCTATTGAAAGAAGGTTATGTTTCTTCTGTTGCAGAGAATGGTGAAGTTAAGAAAGTTTTAGAAATTGGCCTAAAATATTACGAAGGCGCTCCTGTAATCGAAATGATCAAGCGTGTATCACGTCCTGGTCTTCGTATTTACAAGAGAAGCAGCGAATTACCACGTATCATGAATGGTTTAGGTATCGCTGTAATTTCAACTTCTAAAGGCTTAATGACCGATCGCGCTGCCCGTAAGGACGGCTTGGGCGGCGAAGTTATTTGCTACGTCGCATAATTAGGGAGGCAACATGTCACGTATTGCTAAGGAACATATCGTAGTTCCTCAGGGCGTCGAAGTTACTCTCGACGGTCAGAAGGTTACCATCAAGTCTAAGAAAGGCGAGATGACCTTAATTTTACATCCAACAGTTGGTGTTAAGTACGAGAATAACCAGTTATTAGTTATTCAGAAAGAAGACACAACTGAGTCAAACATGCAGTCAGGTACTTCACGTGCTTTATTACACAACATGGTTGTTGGTTTAGATAAAGGTTTCGAGAAGGCTTTAAAGCTTGTTGGTGTTGGTTACCGTGCAGCTGTTAAGGGTAAGATCTTAAACCTAGTTTTAGGTTATTCTCACCCAATTGACTACGAGTTACCTGAAGGTGTCACCGCTGAGACTCCATCTCAGACTGACATCATTCTAAAGAGCTACGATAAGGCTTTATTAGGTCAGGTTGCTGCAAAGGTTCGCGCATTCCGTGCTCCAGAGCCATATAAGGGCAAAGGTGTTCGTTATGCAGACGAAATTATTCACATTAAAGAAGCTAAGAAGAAATAATAGGGTGGCATAACATGTTCGATAAGAAAGAAGCACGCATTCGCCGCGCTACTAAATCTCGTGCAAAGATGCATGAGTTAGGTGTAACTCGTTTAGTTGTTACCCGTACTCCACGTCACATCTATGCTCAGATTATCAGCAATGATAACCGTGTTTTAGCTTCAGCTAGCACTTTAGATAAGGACCTTGTGAAGGGTCTTAAGTACACTGGTAACGTAGAAGCTGCCAAAGTTGTTGGTAAGGCTGTTGCCGAGCGTGCAATCGCAGCTAAGGTTGAAACCGTAGCTTTTGACAGATCAGGCTATCAGTATCATGGTCGCGTTGCAGCATTAGCTGACGCTGCTCGTGAAGCAGGCCTCAAGTTCTAGGAGTGTGAAAATGCAACACAAAGATGAAACTCAGGCTGGCGAGCTACAAGAAAAGTTAGTAGCTGTTAATCGTGTGGCTAAAGTAGTAAAAGGTGGTCGTATTTTCTCTTTCACCGCTTTAACAGTAGTCGGTGATGGTAACGGCCGTGTAGGTTATGGTTACGGTAAAGCAGGCGAAGTTCCAGCTGCAATTCAGAAGGCAATTGAGCAGGCTCGTCGTAACGTAAACAGCAACATCAGCCTAAACAATGGTACTCTGTACCACTCAGTTAAGGGTGAGCATTCAGGTTCTATGGTTTACATGCAGCCTGCATCAGAAGGTACCGGTATTATTGCTGGTGGTGCTATGCGTGCTGTTCTAGAGGTTGCTGGTGTTCGTAATGTTTTAGCTAAGGCTTATGGTTCAACCAACCCAATAAACGTTGTAAGAGCAACTGTTGCTGCTTTAGCTTCAATGCGTACTCCTGAGGCAATTGCTGCAAAGCGTGGCCTTTCAGTGAAGGAAATCATGGAGTAAAAAATGGCAGATAAGAAAACCGTTAAAGTTACTCTAATTAAGAGCACTATTGGACGTCAGCCAAAGCATATCGCTACCGTTAAAGGTTTAGGCTTACGCCGCATTCGTCACACCGTTGAGTTAGAGGATACTCCTTCAGTTCGCGGTATGATCAATAAGGTTAGCTACTTGCTAAAAGTCGAGGAGTAAAACATGCGTTTAGATACTTTAAAGCCTGCAGAAGGCTCTCGTAAAGCAGCTGTTCGCGTTGGTCGTGGTATTGGCTCTGGCTTAGGCAAGACCTGTGGTCGTGGTGTTAAAGGTGCTGGTGCTCGTAAGAGTGCTCACAAGCGTCCAGGTTTCGAAGGCGGTCAGATGCCAATGAAGATCCGTTTACCAAAGTTTGGTTTCTGGTCTCCAAAGGCTGACGTTACTGCTCAGGTTACCTTAAACGATTTAAATCGTATTGAGGGTGATGTTGTTGATATGGCAGCTTTATTAGCAGCTCGCCTAATCAACAAGAAAGTTAAGTACGTTAAGGTAGTATTATCACGCGTTCCTAACTTTACAAAGAAGATCACCTTAAAGGGAGTAGGCGTAACTAAGGGTGCTAAGGCTGCTATTGAGGCAGTTGGTGGTACCGTAGAAGTTGCTCAGTACATCACTGATGCTGCTGCTCGTTTAGAGAAATCAAACGCTAAATCTGCTGCTAAGCAGAAGTCACGTCTTGAGGCTCTAGCTGCAGCTGGCAAGCAGAAGCCTGCTAAGAAAACTGCAGAGCAAAAAGCAGCAAAGAAGGCTGCTTCAGCTAAGTAATTAAAAAGGGGGCCGGAATGGCCCCTTAATGAGGTTTTGCATGGCTAGAAAATCGCTATTTGAGAGAAGTCGTGAAATGGCTGCTCAGCAATCTAAGGGCACTGGCGAAATTCGTCAGCGTCTTTTGTTTGTTGTGATTGCTCTTATCATGTTCAGACTTGGTTCATTTATTCCTGTTCCAGGTGTGAATGCTGACGTTCTTGAGCGTGTTTTCGATTCGCAAAGCGGAACCATTATTGGTATGTTCAATATGTTTTCTGGTGGCGCTCTTGAGCGTGCATCAGTTTTAGCATTAGGAATCATGCCATATATCTCTGCATCCATTATCATCCAGTTACTAGCTGTGCTAAACAAAAATTTAGCAGAGCTTAAGAAAGAAGGTGAGTCTGGTCGTCGTAAGATTACTCAGTACACACGTGTAGCTACTGTTTTTTTAGCTGCTCTTCAGGCTTTTGGTATGGCAACAGGTATTCCTAATATGATGCCTGGTCTTGTAGATAATCCTGGCTTTGGATTCTACTTTGTTACTACTGTAAGCTTAGTAACCGGCACAATGCTGTTGATGTGGTTAGGTGAGCAGATCACTGAACGTGGCATCGGAAATGGTATTTCATTGATCATTTTCGCTGGTATCGTTGCTGGTCTTCCATCTGCTTTAGCAAGAACCTTCGAGCAGTCTCGTCAAGGTGACTTGTCAACAATCGCATTGCTGATTATTGGTGTAGTAGTGGTCCTAGTGACCTTTTTCGTGGTTTTCGTTGAGCGCGGTCAGCGTAAGATTGTTATCGAATACGCTAAACGCCAAATGGGTAATCGAATCTACTCTCAGCCACGCTCTAATTTACCATTAAAGATCAACTTATCAGGTGTTATTCCAGCAATTTTTGCTTCGTCAATTATTCTGTTCCCTGGTACTGTTGTATCTTGGTTCGGCCAAGGCGATAATGCAGTATCTAATGTTTTAGGTAGCATTTCTGTCTTTTTACAGCCAGGTCAGCCTCTATATGAGTTATTGTATGCTGCTGCTATCATTTTCTTCACATTCTTCTATACTGCACTTGTGTTTAATCCTCGTGAGATAGCTGATAATTTGAAGAAAGGTGGTGCTTTCATTCCAGGAATTCGTCCTGGTGAGCAAACTGCAAGATTCATTGATAAGGTAATGACTCGCTTAACCTTAAGTGGTTCTTTATACATGGTTTTAGTATGTTTAGTTCCTCAGATGTTAATGAACTGGTTTAATGTTCAGTTCTACTTCGGTGGTACTTCATTACTAATTATCGTAGTTGTTTGTATGGACTTCGTATCTCAGTTACAGAGTCACATGATGAATCAGCAGTACGGTGATATCATGCGTAAGGCAAACTTAAGAAATTACGGTCGTTAATATCTAGTTAATTGGAGAATAAAAATGAAAGTTGGTGCTTCAGTTAAAAAAATGTGCCGCAACTGCAAAGTAGTTCGTCGTCACGGTGTAGTTCGCATTATCTGTGAGAATCCAAAGCATAAGCAGCGTCAGGGCTAATGCTTGTTTAAATATGCAAGTCCGCTTGCATGTTTAAATTAAAATCTGTATAATCATACAGCTTAAGCACTAAGAGTAACATCTTGGTGCTTTTCTGACATGCCAAAGTGCACTATGAGCGGTTGTCGCGTATCCTAACGGGCTTTGCGACAGCCATTGTTTTTAACCGACCTATATTTAGGAGATCAATAGTGGCCCGTATAGCTGGCATCAATGTGCCTGATCAAAAGATCGCTGTGATTGCATTACAGTCAATCTATGGCATCGGCCCAACCCGCGCAAGCGAGATTCTTGCTAACGCAGGTGTTGAAGAGTCTGCAAGACTTAAAGATTTAGATGAGTCTGTTGTAGATAAAATCCGTGCCGAAGTGGCTAAGTTCACCGTTGAAGGTGATCTTCGTCGTGAAGTTTCAATGAACATCAAGCGCCTAATCGACCTTGGTACTTACCGTGGACTGCGTCACCGCAGAGGTTTACCAGTACGTGGTCAGCGTACTAAGACCAATGCACGTACTCGCAAGGGTCCTCGCAAGAGCATTAAGAAGTAGGAGAGCTTAGATGGCTGAAGAAATCAAAAAAGAACAGCAGGCAGCTTCTGCTACTGCTACACGTGCACGTTCAGGCAAGCGCTCTAAGAAGCAGGTTGCTGATGGCGTAGCACACATCCATGCATCTTTCAATAACACCATCGTGTCAATCTCAGACCGTCAGGGTAATGTTCTATCATGGGCAACCGCTGGTGGTTCAGGTTTCCGTGGTTCTCGTAAGTCAACTCCATACGCTGCTCAGGTTGCTGCAGAGCGTGCTGGTGAGGCTGCTAAAGAATTCGGTGTTAAGAATCTTGAAGTTTTGGTTAAGGGTCCAGGTCCTGGTCGTGAGTCTTCAATCCGTGCTTTAAATAATCAGGGTTACAAGATCACCAATATTACCGATGTTACCCCAATCCCTCATAACGGTTGTCGCCCACCTAAAAAGCGTCGCGTATAACCTAACGAGTTCAATTTCTGGAGAAAGATAAATGGCAAAATATACAGGTCCAGCCCTGAAATTAAGCCGCCGTGAGGGTGTTGACTTATTCTTAAAGTCAGGTGTTCGTGCAATTGACACCAAGTGCAAGTTAGACACAGCACCAGGTCAGCATGGCGCAAATAAAGCACGCCTTTCAGACTACGGCATGCAGTTACGTGAGAAGCAGAAAGTTCGTCGTATTTACGGCGTATTAGAGCGTCAGTTCCGTAACTACTACAAGAAAGCAACAAGAATGAATGGTAACACTGGTGAGAACCTGTTACAGCTTCTTGAGGCACGTCTGGACAACGTAGTTTATCGTATGGGTTTTGGTTCAACCCGTATGGAAGCTCGTCAGTTGGTAAGCCACAAGGCAATTACTGTTAACGATCATATCGTAAACATTCCTTCTTACCAGGTACAGCCTTCAGACGTTATTGCAGTTCGCGAAAAGGCAAAGAAGCAGTTACGTATTAAGGCCGCAATCGACTTATCAGGACAGCGTGCTACTAAGCCAACATGGATCGATGTTGATCACGATCATATGAAGGGTACTTATAAGAGCAATCCTGAACGTGCTGAGCTACCTTCCGATATTAAGGAACAGCTCATCGTCGAATTGTATTCTAAGTAATAACGGCAACATTGCCAGCACCGCTTTTATAATGTGGGGTATCTCTAGTGTCTGTTGTTGAACTACTAAAGCCAAAGCCAGTTGATTATACTGAAGTCAGCCCAAATCATGCACGTTTAGTGCTTGAGCCACTTGAGCGTGGTTTCGGTTATACATTAGGCGTAGCTTTAAGTGGAATTTTACTAAAGACCCTGTCTGGAACAGCTGTAGATGCTTTTCAGATGGCGGGCGTAAAGGACATTAACAGCTCAAAGGCTGATCTTGAGGAAACTTTATTTGACGTGGTAATGAACTTAAAGTCTCTTGCCATTTCAGCTCAGGAACCTTTAAAAGAGCCTGTTTGGTTAACAATTGAGAGACGTGGCGAAGGTGAAGTTCATGCTTCTGATATCGTTTGCCCTGAGAATATTTCTTTTGTTGACCCTGAAGCCCGTATTTGCACTCTAAAAGGTGCCAAGGCTTCGTTGTCGATGAAAATCCGCATCACCTCTGGTCAGGGTTATGTGATGGCGACTTCTGATAAGCATGTTCCTGCTGATTCAGATGAGACCATCTTAATTGATGCAAATTATTGCCCAGTACGTCGTTATGTCTACGAAGTAGAATCAGCACGTGTTGAGCAGCGTACAGATTTAGATAGATTAGTTATTGATATTGAAACTAATGGAACAATTGCTCCAGAAGTTGCTTTAATGAACGGTTCTAATCTAATCTGTGACAGCATTTGCAACATAGTAGATAAGGAAGAGATCAGCGAGCGTGTAATGACACCTGTAGCTCCTCCAATGCCTGATCCAGTTTTAATGCAGTTAGTAGACGATTTAGAATTAACTGTTCGTTCTGCAAATTGCTTAAAGGCGGAGAATATCATTTACATCGGCGATTTGGTACAGAAGACCGAAGTAGAGTTGCTGAAGACACCTAACTTAGGTAAGAAATCTTTAAATGAAATTAAGGACGTTCTTGCTCAGAGAAATCTGTCTTTAGGTATGCGTGTGGCTAATTGGCCACCTCCAGGACTTCGTGGACCAAACAAATAACTGTTTAGAAGGAATTTAAAATGCGTCATCGTTTAAGTGGCCGTCATTTAGGTCGTACAGCTGCACACCGTGCTGCATTGTACCGTAATTTAGCTAAGGCTTTATTAACCTTCGAAGTAATCAAGACTACTGTTCCTAAGGCTAAGGAATTACGTCGCTTCGTTGAGCCTTTAATTACTTTAGCTAAAGTTGATACTGTTGCAAACCGTCGTTTAGCTCAGGCTCGTCTTCGTGACGAAGCAGTTGTTGCTAAGTTATTCAACGTTATCGGTAAGCTTTCAGCTAACCGTAACGGCGGTTACACCCGTATCTTAAAGGCAGGTTTACGTTCAACTGATAAAGCTCCAGTAGCTTACATCATGTTAACAGACCGTCCTGAAGTTGCAGAAGAATCAAAGGATTCTAAAGCAGCCGAATAATCCTATGGGCGCTTAGTTGCGCCCATTCAGATTTCTAGCTAACTAACTGTACTAAAAAACGAGGGTGAAACCTTGGATCAGATCATTGATTCTATTAAGCCAAATATTAAAGAAGTTACCGAGCTTTCACGTAATGTAAGCCGTGTAATTCTTGAGCCATTTGAGACACATTATGCTCAAATCGTAGGCACAGCACTCCGTCGTATTATGCTGTCCTCTATTCCTGGATATGCCATCACCGCAGTTGAAATTGATGGTGTAGTGCATGAATACAGTGCAGTAGAAGGCATTCAAGAAGATATTCTTCTTATACTTTTAAATTTAAAAGAAGTTGCTGTTGCTGCTGAAGGTTCTTTAAGAGACGAGCCTGTTCTTCAGTTAAAGAAGAAAGGTGTTGGTCCTGTTACAGCTGCTGACATTCAGTGTCCTGCAGGTATTGAGATTAAGAACCCAGAGCAAATTATTTGCCATTTAACAGACGAGAACAAAGAGTTAAATATGCATTTGCATGTAACTCGCGGTCGTGGTTACGTTCCAGCTGTAAACCGTCCATATGTTGAAGGTTCAGAAGAGCGTTTTATCGGTCACTTGCAGATCGATCCTTCATACTGTCCTGTGTTAAATGTTGCAGTTCACACAGCTCCTATAGCAGATGAGAAAGAGCAGTTAATTCTTGATATCGAGACTAATGGTACTATCGATCCAAAGAATGCTGTAAGTATCGCTGCTACTATTTTTGCAGATCAGTTAAATTCATTTGTTGATATCAGAAATTCTGTAGCTCCTACAGAGGATTCTTCATTCAGGCCTTTAATCGATCCTAAATTGATATGTCCTGTTGAAGATCTTGAGTTAACTGTCCGTTCTGCAAACTGTCTGAAGACTGAAGGCATCAAGTATATTGGTGATCTAGTTCAGAAGACCGAAGTAGAGTTACTTAAGACTCCAAACCTAGGTAAGAAGTCACTGACTGAAATCAAGGATGTTCTTGCTGAAAGAGGTTTATCTTTAGGTATGCGTCTTGAGAACTGGCCTCCTGCAGATTTAGATAACACTATCTAATATTTAGATAAATAAGATAAAATAGAAGAGTCTCCTAGGAGGCTCTTTTTCTTTTTGTACGCTATATAGAGGCTCGTATGTATAAAAATATCGATAAAACTTTATCTTATAGAGTATTTTCTGGTGGTCCACTTGTTTGTATCTTTACTAAGAGCTCTAAAGAAGTTCCTGATGGTATGACAGCTGCTTGGTCATGTCCTTTTGATCCTGATGTATTACTGTTAGTTTTAGATAAAGAACACACAACATCTGAGAACATCCGTCACACAAAGAAATTTGTTGTAGCTTTACCTAGTGAAGAACAAAAGAAGACAGCATTGGATTTAGGTTCTGTACACGGCCGTGATGTGGGCAATAAACTGCAAATTAAAGATGTGAAAACGGAGAAATCTCAGAAATTCGGTTTAGATGTAATGTCAGGAGCTTTAGCTTATTTTGAATGTGAACTACAGGATGAAAAGTTATTTGAAGAAAAAGGAATTTGCTTATCTAAAGTAGTTAACGTGTATGTTAAGGATGATTGCTGGGATGATAAAGAAGAGTGCTTTAACCCTGGAATTAAGAGAACCTTGCATCACGTAGCTGGATCAACATTCTGTTCAGGAGGAGATCTAGTTTAGTATGGTTGATTTTGATGAATTAACTGAAGAGCAGATGGATGTTCTTACTCAGCAAGTTCTTGAGCTGTACACAACCATTAGTGAAGAGGCTTTAAGCTTAAACGATCCAGATATTTATGCTAAAGTTCGTAAAATTACTAATGATGATGACTATTCAATGGAATGCAGATTTAGAAACTTAACTGACGATGATGATGTTGATACTTCAGAGTTTGAAAATGATAATTGCATTGTTGCAGAAGTTTGGTTTACTGGTGCTCAAGAGCAATTAAAAAACGATGTTCACGTAGTGGACATCGTTTTTGAAGCTAATGAAGAATCTTCTAATGAAGCTTCTGCTAAATGGTTTCCAGATGACTAATTGGTGTTGGGAACTCTATTAAGGATTAATTGTAATTGGAGTTCCTACATCCACCATCGATAAAAATAAATCCAAATCAGGGTTCAACAGAGCAATACAACCATTAGTCCAGTCAGTTCTCTGAACTGTTTCATTGTAACTGCTTCTTGAAGGGGGCTGTCCGTGTACCATGATCATGCCTCCGGGTCTTTTTCCATAGCTTCTAGCAAACTCAATATCTTTAGAGTTTGGATATGAAATATGAAAAGCCTTATAGTAATTAGATCTTTTTTTTATATAATCTAGAGTATAAGTGCCTTCAGGAGTTTTCTTATCTCCTTCAAACTGTTTCTTTCCATATGGTTTGTCTGATAAAGCAATCCAAAATTTTCTAACCTCTTGACCATCTTTCATAAGAATCATCTGGTGGGCTGCTTTATTTACAACAACTCTATCGACTAGCAATTTCTTTTGAGCTTGAGCTTCTGCAAAAGCACTGTTGCTCATTAGGTTAGATGTTGTACCGAGCTTTGCATAATCAAATTCTTCGTCATAGACAACTTCAGAACTTACAGCTTTTGCTAAAAGTTCGTCTGGGATATTGTGGAAAGATTCCGCTTTAGCTTGTAGTGAAACTGTCGAAAATGAAATAACAGATAGAGCAAAAATGTATTTTAAAATTTTCACTGTGGACATACCTGACAAAAAATATTCGTTCAGAAATAACAATGCCTTGCCTAAAAGCAATGTAAAACAAGGTGATTTTATTATTGTTATAGAGTCACACAAAACTCACTGATCACATGGTTTTGTTGTGCATTTTTGATAAAATATACTGTAGCAAGAATATTATATACACAACTGCAAGGGTTGTGCGAGAAAAAATAAATGTCAGATCAAATTAATAAAAAATTTAGTCTCGAAGGAATTGAACCATTGCCTCTTCAGGAATTTGCCGAAGAAGCATATTTGAATTATTCCATGAACGTAATTCGAGACAGAGCATTGCCTTCTGTCACTGATGGTATGAAACCAGTACAACGCAGAATTATCTATGCAATGTCAAAATTAGGCATCGATCCTAAAGCAAAACACTCTAAGTCAGCAAGAACCGTAGGTGAAGTTATCGGTAAATACCACCCTCACGGTGATAGTGCCTGCTATCAAGCTATGGTTATCATGGCACAGCCATTTACATACCGTTATCCTTTAGTTGATGGTCAGGGTAACTGGGGTGATGTTGAAGATCCTAAGTCTTTTGCAGCAATGCGTTATACTGAATCAAGACTTGCTCCTTATTCAGATGTGTTATTAGCTGATATCAATACTGGTTGTGTAGATTGGCTTCCAAATTTTGATGGAACTGTGAATGAACCAAAGTTCCTTCCTGCAAGATTGCCTAATATACTTTTAAATGGTACTACAGGTATTGCTGTGGGTATGGCTACAGATATACCTTCACACAACCTAAATGAAGTTGCTAGTGCAGTTATTGCTCTTATGGATAAGCCAGAGTTAACTGTAGCAGATTTGATGAAGTACGTTCCTGGTCCAGACTATCCTTGTGGATGTGAAATCACAAATTCAGAACAAGAATTAAAAGACATCTACGAAACAGGACGTGGTTTTGTGCGCCAAAGAGCTGTTTATTCGATTGAAAAAGATGAGATCGTGATTAAAGCTCTTCCTTTCCAGGTCTCAGGTGGTTCAATTGAGCGTCAGATTGCAGATTTGATGTCAAAGAAAAAGTTACCAATGGTAGCTGCTATTACCAATGCCTCAGATCATAGCTGTTCATGCAAAATCATCATTACTCCAAGATCTAAGCGTGTTGATTTAGATGAGCTCATGGAGCACTTATATGCTGTTACTGATCTTGAGAAGAGATATAAAGTAAATCTTAATATTTTAGGTATTGATGGCAAACCTGCTATTAAAGACTTAAAAACAATTCTTTCTGAGTGGTTAACTTTCAGAATTAATACTGTAAGACGTCGTTTAAATAGCCGCCTTGAGATTGTTAAGAAAAGATTACACCTCTTAGATGGTTTCTTGCTGATTGTTTTAAATATTGACGAGGTAATTGATATTATCCGTCATGAAGATAATCCTAAGCAGAAACTTATTGAGAGATTTAACTTATCTGATGCTCAGGTTGAGTATATTCTTGAAACAAAGTTAAGACAGTTAGCTCGATTAGAAGAAATAAAACTTACAGCAGAAAGAGATAAACTAGTTGAAGAGCAGAAGAAACTTGAGGCTCTTTTAGGCTCTGAGACTAAGCTCAAGACTTTCATCAAGAAAGAAATTCAGTCCGATGTTAAGTTATACGGTGACGAGAGAAAGTGCCGTATTGTTCAAAAAGAAGTTGCTAAAGCAATAAGCGAGGATGAACTAGTACCAAGCACTCCTGCAACCGTAATTCTTTCAAAAATGGGCTGGGTAAGAGCTGCAAGTGGCGCTGATATCGATGCAGAGAGCATGTCTTACAGATCAGGTGATGCATTCAAGTCTAAAGCTTCAGGTAAGACAAATGACAAGTCCTGCTTTATTACCAATAAGGGTAGAGTATATGCCGTGGATGTTAAAGATTTACCATCTGCCCGTGGACAAGGTGAACCTTTATCAGCCAAGGCCAATTTACAGCCAGGCGAGAGTGCATGCCATGTTGTAATAGGTCACAACAATGAGCACTTTATCATTGCTTCAGATAAAGCCTATGGCTTTATGGTTAAGGCTGAAGATCTGCAGACAAGAAATAAAGCTGGTAAGGCTCTGATTACAATTGATGAAGATGCAACTATTTTAAAACCTTTGTTAGTTGGCAATAAGGATACTGATTTATTAGCTGTAGCAAGTAAGACAGGACGTCTGTTAATTTATAAGGTAAATGAGTTACCAGAACTTTCACAAGGAAAGGGTAACAAACTTATCGGTATTAACGGAGCTAAGTTAGCAATCGGTGCTGATGGTATTGCAACCATGGAAATTGTTCCAGAAAAAGCTTCAATGATTATTCATTGTGGAAAGAGAACCATCAACTTATCATCAAAAGAAATTGAAGAGAGAATTAGTTCTAGAAGCAAGGCTGGTGATCTATTACCAAGAGGCTTCCAAAAGATAGATTTTCTTGAAGTAATTGTTCCTAAATCAGAAGAAGATGAAGTTCAGACTCCCCCAATTGAGGAAACTGAATTTACACTTGAATAAAAGAAAACCGGCGTAAAGCCGGTTTTTTATGTCTTGCTTTAGCAAATATACCAAAGTATTCCGAAAAGCTTTCCAAACATGGTGTTAAGGGCAAATAGCGCAATCATGACGATCATGAGAGATAAATCAATCATGCCAATTGGAGGAATTAGTTTTTGCACAGGACTTACAATTGGATATGTGATCTGAGCAAAAGTCATGCTTAAATAACGAGTGTTAGGTAACCATGAAGTTAAAGCTTGAGCTAAGAGTAAAAAGATTAAAAGATAGCCAAAGCTTTTAATGGTCAAAATGATTGAAAAAAGAGCAATCAATAAGATATCAAAAGATGACAAACTTACTAATACAGTAAAGAAAACTACAGCGATTACAAAAGATACAATAAAACCACAGTAATAGAATCCCTTGAAATGTATGTTCCTAAAAGGAAGCCTGCCTAATAAAGGTTCTGTAAGCTTTACTACAGCTTGTGTAAAAGGATGGTAGTAGTCAATACTTGATGACTGCATTAGCGCTCTTAACTCAAAGAGCATTACTACAGCAGTTACAAACATAATTAGATAATGAATTGCCATGTTTAATCCTTGATTGAAAATCTATTAGAACATCTTCTCAAATTCGTAGGTTCTGTCAAGACTTGCTTGGATTGTATTCTGCATAATCTGCTCAAAGTTACCTTCAGTCATCTTGCAAAGACCAGCAAAGGTAGTACCTCCTTTGGAGGTTACAGCCTCTCTTAGAGCTGCAATTGAAGTGTCCTGATTTTTAATTACCATAGATGCTGAACCAAATACAGTCTGTTCAACCATCTTTCTAGCATCATTAGGGGCAATTCCATTTCTTACAGCTTCACTAATTAGCGATTCCATGAATCTGTATACAAAAGCTGGACCGCAACCACAAATTGCACCAATTACGTTTAGTGCCTGTTCATCGCCTTCGATACACTCCCCCATGTGAGATAACATTTTCTTACATAAGTCTTTTTCGCTATCAGTTACAGCTGAATCATAGCTTACAGCAATTACACCAAGCCCAAGTTTTGCTGGGGTATTTGGCATGATGCGAATTAAATTGTGAGTCTCTAGTTTTGCGTAAATAGATGACAATTTATAACCTGCGGCCATAGAGATAAACAACTTGCCGTCTAACGAGATCTTTGAGTTCTTAATTTCTTCTAAAACTGAAGTTAAGATCTGAGGTTTAACACCTAAGAAAATTACTTGAGCATTTTCAACGGTTTTTACGTTATCTGTAGTGATATGAGAACCGTGAGCTTTGAACTTTTCTAATTTCTCTAAATGAGGTCCACTTACAGTAACATTCTTTGTGTCATAATCTTTGATAATGCTGTCATAGATGCAGCTAGACATATTGCCGCCACCAATGAAAGCTATTTTTATATCGTTCATAGTTTTATTTTTGTACTCTCTAGCACCGAAAATAGCAGTTCCAATTCGAACTTCAGTAGAACCATGCGCTATTGCAAGATCCATGTCATGGGTCATACCCATAGACAGTATGTCAAAATCATCAATGCTTGTCTTGTACTTATCAAATAGGTTCTTTAATTGTGCAAATTCTTTTTGGATCTCCTCACGGCTATCTGTATCTTTACCAATACCCATAAAACCACGTAGTTTAAGCTTTTTTAAGCTTTGAATTTCTTTTATAAGTTCGTCAATATCAGCAATAGCACAGCCAGACTTTTGAGATTCATCTGAGATATTTACCTGAATTAAAACTTCAAGAGGTTTTAGATTATCAGGACGCTGTTCGTCTAATCTTTTTGCAACGATTACTCTATCTACGCTTTCGACGATGTCAAAGTGAGTAGCGATAAGCTTAGTCTTATTTTTCTGAATAGGGCCAATAAAATGCCAAACAATATCGTTGTAGCCTAGTTCTTTTAATTGCTCAATTTTCTCAGATGCTTCTACGGCATATGATTCACCAAAGTGCCTTTCACCATCATTGTAAGCTTCAATAACCATCTCTTTAGGCTTGGTTTTGCTTACGCATAACAGCTTTACGCTATTCTCATCTCTTTTACAGTTATCAACAGCGCTATCGATAGATGAGTGAATGTGATTTAAATTTTCAGTGATGCTATTCATAAATTGCCTTTTTATCTAAACCGATTAAATGTTATTATAACGTTTTAAATAAAACTGTAACAATTTAAAGGTGTACCAATGTTTGTTATCAATAATGAGATTTGTTCTCAGTGCGGTGAATGTCAGGATATCTGTCCATGTGGCGCCATAGAGCAACAGCCTGATGACAGTTTTAAGATCGATGCAGAGATGTGTTCAGATTGTGCAGCTTGCCAGTCTGTATGCCCATTTGAGGCAATTGAAGAAAAAGAAGACGACAAATAGTCTTAAGAATTCTTTGTTTACGCTTGCAAACAACTAAAAGGGGAAGCTAAAGCTTCCCCTACGTGTCTTATAGGGAGCTCCACTCCCCCAACTTTTAATTTATGCCTTTGCAGTTTCTAACTTTTGGTTAGAAGCCTTTCAGAAGAGTCGTTCTCAAGCTTTTCTGCAAGTTGAGAATCGTCTTTCTTGTTGAATAGACCATTTCTTAACTGCTTAATAAACTCGTCTTTTTCTAAGGTCTTTACATGAAGATCTAACTGATCGAAAGGAATTTCGATGTTGTTCTTTGCAAAGACACTTAAGGTCTCACGGCTTAAATAATCCATGGTGAGTTTTCTGTCGCCGATGTTGGTTACATAGACTTCAGCACTGATATTTACAGAGCTTGCAGCTAACTCTTTAATGTAGATTAAAGAAGCATGCTCTTTTGAAATATAGCGACATCTGTTAACAATTGAGAGTAACAGACTCTTAGCTCTTTCAACATCAGCATCGTAAGCTACACCTACAATGAACTCTAACTTGGTTACTGTGCTAGTTAAAGACCAGTTAGTAAGAGCTGAGGTGATGAACTCTTTGTTAGGGATCATAACTTCTTTGTTTTCAAAAGACATTACTGTAGTAGAACGAATTCTGATCTTGTTAACAGTACCAGATAGTCCGTTTAGAGTAATGATATCTCCTACTCTAGTCTGTCTTTCAAACAGCAGAATAATACCAGAGACGAAATTAGCGAAGATTTCCTGAAGACCGAAGCCTAAGCCTACAGATAAGGCTGCAACTAACCACTGTAGATTTTCCCATCTAATTCCCACAGATCCAGCCGCACAAATAATACCAAAGCCTGTGATGAGGTATGAGGTGATTACCTTTACTGTATAGCCGGTACTCTTCTGATTGATACCTTTCTTAATTAGCAATAACTTTTCTAAGATAGAAGGTAAGTTCTTATTAAGAACACTTGTCACAATCAGAATAAAGATTGCTAAAAGTATGTTAGCAAGTGACAGATAGTCAGTTACCACAGGAGTTCCATTGACTAATTCTGTCTTGGTCCAAATCTGAATAGTATCTAAATATCTTAAAACAGAAGCCAGATCGTTCCACTGAATGTACATAAAGAAAGCGGTAACAGTAAGCAGAGCTGTATTTACAATCTTGAATGCTTTTGAACATAAATGAGATGGGCTCATGTTCAGCATTGCAATAAAGTTCTGTGAAGTGATTTCCTCACTGTTTTTATCTTCTTGTTCATGTTTTTTCTTTAAAGAAGCTTTAAAGATATATACATGCATCATACGATGGATGGTTTGACTTACAAGGTAGTAGCCCAAAATGATATAGCAGGTAAATGCCAGTCTGTTAGTTAAAGTTACGATTGAATATAAGTAACCAGAAGCTACAAATAGAACAGCCATCAAGCAAACGATAATAGCAATGAAGCTTCCAATAACAGCTGTTGCTGATGAGTTTGCAAAATCAGTGAGGTTTCTTATAAAGATCCTAATTGAGATCACTAAAAGAGCTGCACATGAGAGTAATACTACAATAAATGAAGTGATATCAGCGTAAATGAAGTTTGAGTCAGTCTCAGCTACGTTAGCGAAAATCAGCAATGGAAGGGAGAAGATCCATACCTGATTTAAGATGTTTCTATACTGTCTTAATTTGTATGGCTGAACACTAAAATGTCTTTGTACCAATGCATTAGGTTTAATAATTTGTAAGAAGAACACAAAGACAAAGATATGCAGAACCATGATAAGAATGATTTGATACTGCAAGTTTGTTGTTGCCAAAGAAAGACAGATGACTATAGATCCTATAACCACCATCCAGGACAGTCTTGGTACCATCATAATCATATTGTTAATGATGGCAGCTGGAGTTACAAAAATAGAGTCATTTCGTCTGTCTAAGCGTAAAGCAAGCTCGTTGTTGTATTTTTGAATTCTGCTGTTAAAGGAAATAACGATTAAAGCAAGAATGATAAATGGTAATACCACCAAAAAGGCAGTCTTAGTGGTATGAACTTTGAATTTTTCACTAGTAAGTTTATTTAAGAGATCGCCAAACTCATACTTAACAGTTGGCACTAAAGTATATAAAAATTCAGAACCTAGAGATTGGTTAGATTTAACCCAGAACAGCTGCTCTGAGATATCTGATTTGATCTTAGTTCTAATGTTGTTGTAGCTTGTGTACTTTAGTTTTAGCTCAATAGTTGTACTTAATTCATTTGCCAGAATTTGGTACAACTCACTTAGAATACGTCTTCTTTGAGAATAGAGTGAGGTTAGATCATTTCTGTATTTCGCTAAAGAAGGAGCCTTTTTAATATCTTGATTAACAATAAGTTCAATGTCCAGTAACTTATCTGTCTGTTCTCTTAATTCATAAATATAGATATTAAGATTTGCAATTACCTCATCTAGATCATAGCTTAATTGAACCTTAGGTAACAAGGATAATTGCTTGTTTAAAAGTCTTGATAGAACCAGGCTCTTACCTAACTCTTTAATCTGGTTATCAAGATCTTTTTGAATTTGATCAACTTTGGTTAAAGCTGAATCAACCTCCTGATAGTCATGCTGATAGAGAGCATTCTTTTGGCGTTGTTCTAAAAGATAACTGTTAATTTTCTTGATGGTATCAACCATCTTAGCTAGCTGTGGAGCTTTTTTACTAATGACCTCGTTTTGCTTTTCCTCATCATCAACAGAATAGTCTAAGTTCTTTTTTAAACTTAAGGTCTTTACGTCTTTATCTAATCTGTTGTACTTGATGTTTGCAATCTTTTGTTCGTAGTTTGCTAAATCCTGCAAGATAGATAAGTTAGCAAGTTTATTTTTAAATAAAGAATTCTCTAAATTGGCTTTACAAATTAACAGTGCATAAATACGATTCTTGAAAAGATCTGGATTGGCGTTTTTATCTATAGCTGACAGAAGATCTTTAATTTTGTCATTGTTTTGAGTAACTGTATTCTGTGCTTTTTCAGGCAGAGTTTGTACTTTATTATGAGCATCAGATGCATTGTTAAGCTCTATCTGAGCTGTCACAAGATCTCGTTGAGCTTTTTCTAACCTAGCATCTAAATCGCTGTCAGATATATTTTTAATATCATCACTAGTTAAAGCTTGGATCTTCTGCTGATTGGTGTAATCAGTTGCTAATCTTAAAAGTTTTCTATTTGCATCTTTCAAGTATTTATCTAGATCTTTTTGTTGTGCTGTTAAATCACTAATCTGATCTAGTGTATCTAAACCTGTTTTATACAGCGTTCCAAGTGTTTTTTTATCATCATCAGATAAAGAAGCATCGGAGGCAAGAGAATCAATTTGCTCATTGATTTCTTTTGCTGTAGGAATGGAGATATCTCCAATTTGGGTTTGTAATGTTGTAGCTAAAGCGCTTCCTTGTAAAAGCAAAGCACAAAAAACTGATGCAAATAATCTTTTCATAATTTTGTAAAAGTATCTATTCAGAGAAATTTTTTTACAGTTTATCACGAAAAAAAGGAAGAGAATTTACTCTTCCTTTTTTGCACGATCCTTAATCTATGGGAGCTATAGAATTATCAATCTTTTGGGAGTGTTAAACTTTAGGATTGATGATAGTAGGACCTGAATGTTCGTCAGTCTGAGGGTAGTCTAGGTTATAGTGAAGACCACGTGACTCTTTTCTTGCCATAGCAGAACGAACAATTAGTTCAGCAACATCAAGTAAATTACGAAGCTCTAATAAGTTTCTTGAAACTCTGAAGTTTGAATAGTACTCATGAACTTCTCTCTTTAACATCTCGATTCTGTGCATTGCTCTTTCAAGACGTTTGTTAGTTCTTACGATACCAACGTAATCCCACATTGTCAGTCTTAACTCATGCCAATTATGGGTAATGATAACTTCCTCATCAGAGTTTGTAACCTGGCTTTCATCCCAATCAGGGATCTCTGCAATATCGTAGTTATCATCAGGTAGATGCTTTAGGATATCAGTTGCAGCAGCTTTACCGTAAACCACACACTCAAGTAATGAGTTTGAAGCTAGGCGGTTTGCGCCGTGAAGACCTGTATATGAACATTCACCTACAGCATACAGACCATCAAGATCAGTACGCGATTTTCTATCTACCATAATGCCACCGCATGTAAAGTGAGCTGCTGGCACAATTGGAATTGGTTGCTTGGTAATATCAATACCAACCTTTAAGCATCTCTCATAAATGGTAGGGAAGTGTTTCTTTAAGAACTCTGGATCTTTAAATGAGATATCAAGGTACATGCAATGAGCACCCAGTTTCTTCATCTCATGGTCAATGGCTCTTGCAACGATATCACGAGGAGCTAATTCAAGTCTCTTATCGTAATCATGCATAAAGCGAGTGCCATCAGGGCGCTTTAGCTGAGCCCCTTCACCTCTTAGAGCCTCTGTTAATAAGAAGTTTCTATCTGCATCGCAGTAAAGAGTTGTAGGATGGAACTGGTTGAACTCCATATTTGCAACACGGCAACCTGCTCTGTAAGCCATTGCAATACCATCACCAGAGCTTACCTCTGGGTTGCAGGTATATTGATAAACCTTAGAAGCACCACCTGTGCACAATGCAATGAATTTTGCTCTAATAGTCTCAACGTGGTTGGTTTCAGTGTTTAGTACATAAGCACCTAAAACTCTGTTACCTGCCATGCCTAACTTTTTGGTAGTTACAAGATCAATTGCATTGTGGTTCTCTAAAACAGTAATGTTCTTATGAGCTCTTGCCTTTGCAATTAGGGTTTCCTGGATTGATTTACCTGTATGATCTTCAGCGTGGAAAATTCTTCTGTGAGAGTGACCGCCTTCTCTGTGTAAGTGGTAAGGTGATTGTGCTTGAGTAGGCTCAGTTTCTTTCATATCAAAAGGAACACCAGTGTCAATCAACCACTGAATAGCATCATGAGCATTCTTTGCTACAAACTCAACAGTCTTTTCGTCGCAAAGGAAACCACCAGCTATGCAGGTATCTTTGATATGAGCCTGAATACTGTCATCATCATCTTTGATGTTGTATACGCCAGCAATACCGCCCTGAGCGTAATTAGTAGAACCTGCGCAGGCACCTTCTTTAGAGAGAACGATAACCTTTGCTTTATCAGCGATGCCTAAAGCAAGAGTAAGTCCTGCTGCACCACTACCAATGATTAAACAATCTGTTGTGTAGTTCATTTTCTAATCCTGTATAACACAAAGTGAATTGATCAGTAATTCTGATTTATGTGTATGAAATTTTAAAACTTCCAACGAATAATTTTACATCCAAATTTGTAGAATGAAACATTTTTACATTTTTTCTCATTTTCAAGCTCAATATTAGTGAATAAGTTGAAGAGAAGAGAATTTTTGAGGAGTAACAGTTCTTGATATATACCAATGTAATGACTTGTGATCTCATAATTAGAAAGCTGTAAGTTCACGCTGTTTTCAAATTAATACCATTAATATATAATTGATAAATTCTGATCAGACAGTACTTATCTAATCAGTCTTAAAAAATTATTGAACTTTTTTAATCAACCCTCGGTCTAAGTTTCAAAAGGTGTTAAAAGGATGTCATCCGTGAACGAAAATTTGCAAGCTTCAAGTGATGAAGCAATCGTAAAACGGGTGCAGGAAGGCGATGTTAATGCCTACAACATTCTGGTAATCAAATATCAGCACCGTGTAGCTCAGATAATTTCAAAATTTCTGAACAGCAGTGATGATGTCAGTGATGTTGCACAGGAAGCTTTTATTAAAGCTTACAAAGCAATTAACAACTTTCGTGGAGAAAGTTCCTTTTATACATGGTTGTATAGAATTGTTGTGAATGCGGCAAAATCATACATTGAGTCGAATTCAAAGCATAAACACAGTGTTGATGTTGATTCTGAAGAATTTCAGTCAATTGATGAACAGGGTGTTTTAGCAAGCAAAGATACACCAGATAGAATAATAGAATCGCAAGAATTGCAGCAAGTTATTGTCAATGCGATGAATGCTCTTCCTGAAGAATTAAGGCGAGCAATTACCTTAAGGGAAGTTGAGGGAATGTCATATGATGACATTTCGCTTGTCGAGAAAGTTCCAGTAGGAACAGTTCGTTCAAGAATATTCAGAGCAAGACAGTTTATTGAAGAGAAGATGAACAAATTTGCTGTAAAGTAACGGTTGTGTAGGAGTTTGTGTATGTTGAAATCAGAGCAGTTATACAGAGATTTAGAGAATGAATCAGCTCTTTTTGATGGTGAGAATACCACCTCACAAAAGGTATCAGAAGAATCTCTGTCTCACATGCAAAACTGGTCACTAATCGGTGCTGCATTGAGAAATGAACTGCCATCTAAAGTCAACATGTCTTTAGCTGATAATGTAATGGCTCAGATTAAGAATGAGAACATTAAGCCAGAACCAGCTAAGATTAAAGAAATTTCATTGCCTTCATTCAAGATTGCCTTCAAGAAGTTCTCTTTTGGTATCGCTCAGGTAGCACTAGCTGCATCTGTTGCTGCAATTACCATCATCGGTTGGCAGACATACAATGCTGATGAAGGTATTACTGGTGATAAGACTACTGCTCCTTTAGGTTCTGTTGAAGGAGTAAATCTTGCAAGCTACCAGACAGCTCACAATGACAAGACTTTAAAGTTCAATGACAAGTCAAATCAGACTCAGAATCTGAATGAAGATAAAGTTAACAGTGCTGAACTCAAAAAACAACAAAGTCTTGAAGTTGAGCGTATTAACAATTACATTAGAGGTTATGTTTTCGATACTGCCTCAAATTAAAAAGTTTTTATGATTAAAAGTTTTATAAAGACCGTCGGGGCTGTTACTCTGACGGTTTTATTTTTTTCAGAACAGGCAATAGCTGATAATTCAAATCAGTGTATGGCTCTATATAACTCTGTAAAGAGCGCCTATACAACTAGTGATTTTGAAGCTACTGTTATTGATAATGATCAGGCTCAAATGCAGTTATATGCATTAGCTCATTTCAATAAGAATTCTGTATCTTATACCACATGGAAATCTCTAAATAATGAGATAGCAGGTTATGCCTTACGTCAGGATAAAGGTTTTGATTACAATCACAACCGTTCTTATATAGGTCCACTATCCTGGCATCAGACTCAGATTTGGGACAGAATTTTTTCAAAAAACAGGAACCTTACAGGTTATGACTGTACTATCGTGGGAAGAACAAGATTAGCGGGTAGAAAAGTAACTGTGATTAGAATGTCTCCTGTTGATGATGTAAGGTACAGTTATGTCATTTCAAAAGATGATGACACCTCTTTACCTGTTGAGTTGGTAGTTCTGTCACCAGCTCAAATTGTAGCTTCAAAGTTTACAGTATCAGCTGCTCACTCAGCATCATCTGAGAACTTGTCTTTCCCTGATGAAACTTTTGATAGAGTAGAAAAACTATCAAATAAAAAGAAGCAAAATGATTTAACTATATGGCCTGAATTGACTATACCTAAGCCATTTACAATTGAGAGTGAGGGGATTCAAAAACAGGCAGATGGTACCGAGCTTGAGTACCAGTCATTTACAGATGGCATGGTTGAATTTAAGGTTTACAAGAATTCTGTAAGTTCACTTAATATTCAGTCAGCAACTGACGGAACTTTAACAGTTCTGCGCAGAAACTCAGTTAAAAACGAGTATGCTGTGGTAGGAGAAATTCCTTTAGAGCTAAGTTCTATTGTCCTTTCAAAAATTACACCTTTGCGCTAGTCAAGAATGAATTGCAACTGCGCAAAAAGTTATTCTTAATCAGTCTGCAACCTGTTAAAATAGCTAATTTAAATGTTTAAATTAGTTCAGGCTGCAACTGTGGCCTCTGATAACCTTTTGGAATAAATAATGGCAGAAATTTACGATCGCAGTTTAGTAAGAAACTTTTCTGTAATTGCACATATTGATCATGGTAAGTCTACCTTATCAGACAGATTTATTCAGCTGTGTGGCGGTTTGAGCGCACGTGAAATGACCTCTCAGGTTCTAGATAATATGGACATTGAGAGAGAGCGCGGTATTACTATTAAAGCTCAGGCAGTAACCTTAAAGTACAAGGCAAAAGACGGAAAAACCTACGAGTTGAACTTTATTGATACTCCAGGCCACGTGGATTTCTCATACGAAGTATCTCGTTCTTTATTTGCCTGTGAAGGCGCACTTTTAGTTGTGGATGCTAGTCAGGGTGTAGAAGCTCAGACCTTGGCTAACTGCTATCAGGCTGTAAATTTAGATCTAGAAGTTATTCCTGTATTAAACAAGATTGATTTACCTTCAGCTGATCCTCAAAGAGCAATTGATGAAATTGAAGATCTAATTGGTATCGAAGCTCAAGATGCTTGTAAATGTTCTGCTAAAACCGGTGTGGGTGTACAGGATGTTTTAGAGAGAATTGTAACTGCAATTCCTGCTCCATCAGGTGATCCTGACGGCCATCTACAGGCTTTAATTATCGATTCATATTTTGATGATTATTTAGGTGTTGTAGCTTTAGTTCGTGTTAAGAACGGTACCTTACGTCGAGGTGACAAGATTAAAGTTATGTCTCAGGGCGTAGCTTGGGAAGTTGATGGCTTAGGTATTTCAACCCCTAAGAGAGTAAAAGTAGAAATTTTACATTGTGGTGAAGTAGGTTGGGTTGTATGTGATATTAAGTCAGTTCACGCAGCTCCTGTTGGTGATACCATCACTCATGTAAAGAATGCGGCTACTGAGCCACTACCAGGCTTTAAGAAAGTAAAACCTCAGGTATATGCAGGTATGTTCCCTGTAGATACTGAAGATTACAATGCCTTTAGAGATGCTCTTGAAAAGTTATCTTTAAATGATGCTTCATTATTCTTTGAACCTGAAAATTCAAAGGCTTTAGGTTTCGGTTTCAGATGTGGATTCTTAGGAATGCTACATATGGAAATCATTCAGGAAAGACTTGAAAGAGAGTACAACCTAAACCTGATCACTACAGCTCCTACTGTAGTTTACGAAATTCTACAAACAGACGGGGAGATCTTACATATTGATTCACCAGCTGCTCTGCCTCCAATCTCTAATATTGCTGAAATCAGGGAGCCTATTGCAGAATGTCGCATGCTGATGCCTTCAGAATACGTAGGCGCCATCATGAAGATCTGCCAGGAAAAGAGAGGTATTCAGACAGGTCTTGTTTACCACGGTGAGCAGGTCGCTTTAACTTATGAAATTCCAATGTCTGAGGTTGTGTTAGATTTCTTTGACAGAATCAAATCAGCTTCAAGAGGTTATGCTTCATTAGATTATGGTTTCAAGCGTTTTAGCTGCGATGATTTGGTAAGAATGGATATCTTAATTGCAGGTGAAAGAGTTGATGCTTTAGCAGTGATCTTACATCGTTCTGTAGCTCAATCACGTGGTAGAGCTATTGTTGAAAAGATGAAAGAAGTCATTCCAAGACAGATGTTCGATATTGCAATTCAGGCAGCTATCGGCTCACAGATTATTGCTCGTTGTACTGTAAAAGCATTACGTAAAGACGTGCTGGCAAAGTGTTATGGTGGTGATATCACTCGTAAGAGAAAGCTACTTGAAAAACAGAAAGCCGGTAAGAAACGTATGAAACAGTTAGGGCGAGTAGAAGTTCCTCAGGATGCATTCCTTGCAATCTTGAAGGTTGGTAAGGAATAAACTTACAAAGGAATAATTATGATAAGTTTGATTTCACAAAATTTATTTGCATTCGTGCTGTTCATTGCAACTGTGGTTTCAGGAATAGCATGGGGCTATGACTATAAGTTTGAGCGGCCAAAGAGAAAAGCTCGTTTAGAAGAGTCTAATGCTAACAGCAAGCTTTCATCTAAGGAGCGTAAAGCTCTGTTAGAGCCTAAGAATATTGTAGGTCAGGTAGGCTCATTATTCTTTATCCTCTTGGTAGTATTTTTATTCAGATCTTTCCTTTATGAGCCATTTAGAATTCCTTCAGGCTCAATGTTACCTACTCTGCAGGATGGTGATTTCATCGCTGTCAGTAAGTGGGAGTACGGAATTAAGAATCCTTTAACTAACAATGTACTTTTCAAAACCACAGAGCCTAAAAGAGGCGATATCATTGTATTTAAGTACCCTGAAGACAAGAACGTAGACTTCATCAAGAGAATCGTAGGTGAGCCTGGTGATACTATCATTTATCAGGATAAGCACTTGTACGTGTTAAAGCATGATGCTCCTGAAGACTCAGTTCCAGAACTTATATCAACTAAGATGATTGAATCTGTTGAAGATGAAGTTATGGGCTTTAATGAGACTTTTGATGTCTTTGAAGAGTCTTTCTATAAAGGCGAAAAGCACACTATAAGAGTAGCTCCTAATGCTCCTATAATGTCAAGATATTATTATGTACAGACAGGTCGTTCTGTTGGTGTGTGGAAAGTTCCCGAGAACAACTACTTTGTAATGGGTGATAACCGTGACAACAGTAAGGACAGCCGCTTTTGGGGATTTGTCCCATATGAGAATATTGTAGGTAGGACAACTGCAATTTGGTTATCTTTTGATTTTAATCGTAAGAGCGACAGTGCACTTCCAGCATGGGTGCCTACAGCCGTAAGATTTGACAGAATTGGTGGCATCAAATAATAAAAATGTCAGAGAAGATAAACGTTATTGAGTTACAGAATTTAGAATTAAAACTTGGTTATTCTTTTCAGAACCTAAGCCTATTAAATCAGGCTTTAACTCACAGAAGCTTTGGTAGTATTCACAATGAGCGACTAGAGTATTTGGGTGACTCAATTTTAGGAATGATCATTGCTAAAGATCTTTATGATCGCTTTCCTAAATGCCCTGAAGGCGACCTTACACGTATGCGCTCAACTTTAGTAAGAGAAACTACTTTAGCTCAGTTAGCTCGTGAATTTGGTATAGGAAACTGCTTAAGATTAGGTCCTGGTGAATTAAAAACCGGTGGCTTCAGACGTGATTCTTTAATTGCTGATGCAGTAGAGTCGATCATTGGTGCTATGTTTATTGATACCAATGAGGATTTTCCTCGCGTAAGACAGGTAGTTTTATCTTGGTTTGCAAGCAGACTTCAGACTATTAAGCCTGATGTAAATCAAAAAGATCATAAATCAACCTTACAGGAACTGTTACAGTCAATGCATAAACCTCTGCCAATCTATAAAGTTGAAGCAATCAAAGGCACTGACAATGATCAGATCTTTGTGGTTTCAGCAACTGTTGAAGGCGTTCCTGTACAGTCCGGTGAAGGTTCTTCTCGCAGAAGAGCAGAACAGGAAGCTGCTGGTCTTGTATTAGATTATTTTGAAAAGAATAGCAAAAAGTAATGCTTTTTGAAGGATAGTTAATGTCATATTTTGGTTTTGTAGCAATTATCGGTAGGCCTAATGTAGGTAAGTCAACACTGATGAACCACTTAATCGGTCAGAAGATTTCTATTACCTCAAGAAAGCCTCAGACAACTCGCAACCGTATCATGGGCATTGACACTGAAGGTGAGTATCAGGTGGTATATGTTGATACTCCTGGTCTGCACCGTGAAGAGAAAAAGGCTATCAATCACTTAATGAACAGAGCTGCTGAAAGCTCATTAGGTGATGTAGAGTTGATCCTAATGGTAATTGATCCTGCTCACTGGACAGATGATGATGAAATGGCTTTTGCTAGAGTAAAGCAGGCAAAGGTTCCTGTAGTTTTAGTTATCAATAAGGTAGATACAGTAGCAGATAAAGAAACTCTACTACCTTTAATTGATAAGCTAAGTAAGACTATATCCTTTAAAGATATTGTGCCTGTATCAGCATTACGTGGCACTAATTTACATATCTTAAAAGATTTGATTAAACAGTCTCTGCCAGAAGGAGATCACCTCTTCCCTGATGACAGTATCACTGATCGTTCTTCAAGATTTTTAGCAGCTGAAATTGTAAGAGAGAAGTTAATGCGTCAGATGGGCGATGAACTTCCATACAGTTCAACTGTTGAAGTTGAAGAGTTCCGTGATGACAATGGTCTATTAAGGATCAGTGCAGCTATCTTAGTTGAGCGCGATGGTCAAAAGAAGATGGTCGTAGGTGCCGGTGGTTCAAGAATTAAGATGATCGGTACTGAAGCTCGTAAAGATATGGAAAAGCTTTTTGACAGCAAAGTGTTCTTAAAACTCTTTGTGAAGGTAAAGGCTGGCTGGTCTGATGATGCTAGAGCTTTAAAGAGCTTAGGCTATGACGATTTTGAGCGCTAGTACGAGTAATTTTATCGAGAAAAAGTAAATGCTCTCTTTAGATGGTGAGCCAGGCTTCATTCTTCATACAAGGCCCTACAAGGAACATAGTCTTCTTGTAGAGCTTTTTACTTTAAATTATGGCAGATTAAGCGCTGTAGCAAGACTGTCAAATAAAGTTGCTTCAAGAAGTGCTGGTATCTATCAGCCTTTAATTCCCCTCAAAATGACATTAAAGCAATCAAGGGGATCATTGTGGACTTTATCTGATGCCTTTATGCAAAGAGGAGCCTACAAAATAGACGTACCAACTTTGTTTTGTGCCATCTACGTTAATGAGCTTATCTATAATCTTGTAAAAACTCATGAGAGCATGCCTAAGTTGTTTGCTCAATATTTAAGAACTTTAGAAGATCTTGAAGCAGGGGAAGATAGTTCCTTGACTTTGAGAGCTTTCGAAACAGCCTTAATAGAAAATTTAGGTTACGGTATTGATTATTCATCCTCAGATCAAGGTGACATTCAGGATGATCTTTGTTATCACTTTGATTTAAACAGTGGCTTTTTATTGTCATCAGCTGTTGAGGAATATTCATACAGCGGTCATGATCTAATAAACATAAGACATAATGACATGAGCTCTAAAAGAACTCGTGATGTGTTAAAAAAAATAAATAAATGCGTAATTGATTCTCTTTTAGAAGGAAGAAAGCTTAAAAGTAGAGAACTTTATGCACAGTTTTTAATGGTGAAATAATGGTTACTTTTTACAAACCTCAGAAAAAAGAAGTTGAAAAGAAAGCTGTCAAAGTAAACTGCACAGATCTTGATTTGCAAGGTCGTGGTGTAGCAAGAGATGGCAAGTATGTCTATTTCGTAGAAGGTCTGATGCCTGGCGACAGTGCAAATGTCTTAATCTCAAATGTAAAAGGTAAGGTTGCAACAGGCAAAATCACCAAGATCATTAAACCGTCAGATAAGAGATTGAAAAAAGACTGTGCTCTAATTGGTACCTGTGGTGGATGCTCATTACAGCATATTCCATCAGATATGCTCATTGAGTCTAAAGTAAAAGGCATCGAAAAGTTATTTGCTAAAGCTCTTCCTAATCCATTAGGCGATCCTTCATTTGTGCATCAGGGTAAGAATACTGAGTATAGAAGAGCCTGCAGATTTGCTATCCGTGGAGATCATGGAAAACTGCATTTAGGATTTAGAGAAGAAAAATCTCATAACCTTGTAAAGATCATTGACTGTCTGTGCCTCTCAGAACGCATGAATAATGCGATTGAGCCTTTAAATAAAGTTATTAACAGCATGAAGCAAAAGTCTTCATTAGGTCATGTTGAATTCTTAGATTCAGATGGCGCGTTAGGTGTACTTTTACGTATGACTAAGACCTTGTCTGATGAGGATGCTGCTCTTTTATGTGAGTATGGAAAATCTTTCAATGCGGTTATCAGCGTAGTTGAGCCTTATAAAGATCCTATGAGAATTTCTAAGGTTGAAACAACACGTGAAAGATTTATCTATGGTTCAAAAGATGATCTTTTTATTTCATCTCACGGTGTTAAGTTAAAGTGCAAACCTTCATCATTTGTGCAAATCAACAAAGAAATGAACGAAAAGATGATTGATACTGTACTATCAATGCTGGATGTAAATGATAGCAGAAAGATCATGGATTTGTTCTGTGGTTTAGGTAACTTTACCATGCCAATAGCAGCAACAGGTGCAAAAGTTGTAGGTGTGGATATCGTTTCAAAGATGATTGAAGATGCTCGTGAAAATGCTAAGGAATTAGGCTTTGAAAAGGCTTCATTTGAAGTAGCAGATCTTGAAGAGTTATTTGAAAATCAGTCTTGGGCAAAAGATAACTATGATGCTGTAGTATTAGATCCAGGTCGTCAGGGAGCTAAAAGAGCGGTGCTCTTTTTAGCTAAGAAAAAGGTTCCAAAGATTGTCATGATTTCATGCAATCCTCTTGCAGCCTCAAGAGATTCCCTTGAATTAGTAAAGGCTGGATATAAAATAAAACAGTGGGGCGTATGTGATATGTTCCCTAGAACTTCTCATGTTGAGATGATTTTGGAGTTTTCTTTATAAGATGTAGCTAGAAGTAATAGCAAAGCTTTGTTCTTATAAAGACGATTGGTAGAAATTTACAGGTGGAAAAATGGTTGCGATAAGACAGACTCACAGTTCTACTTTTGATTTTGCAAAATGGGTTGATGAATTAGCTCTACAGCCAGATCAGAAAGATGCCATCCACAAAACCAATGAGTTTGTTTTACGCTGTATCAGAAAAAGTGAGGTTGCAGAAGATTTCGTAAGCCCTGATGACTTAGTTGCCCGCTTTAACCATATCTCATCAGAAATTGTGGGCATTCTGATGACACTAAATATGGATCTGCCTTCATTACAGGTGTCCATACTGTATCCAGCCTATGAGAACAGCTTTATTTCAATTGATGCTGTAAATGATGTCTTTGGTCCAAAGATCTCATCTTTATTGCTTGCAGTAAAAGATATGGAAGCTATCCGTTCTTTACAGACACTAAACTCAGACAATGTAACCGAAGAGCAGGTAGATAGAGTTCGTCGCATGATCCTCGCAATGGTTAAAGACGTACGAGCTGTGGTTATCAAACTTGCTGAAAGAATTGCGGTTATCAGAAATTCAGATAGAGAAGACGAGAGTGCTAGAACCTTAATCGCTAAAGAGATCTCTAATATCTACGCTCCACTTGCTAATAGATTAGGTATCGGACAGTTAAAGTGGGAACTAGAAGATTTAGCATTTAAGTTCTTACATCATGACACCTACATGGAAATTGCCCATGATTTAGGTGAAAGACGTCTTGAAAGAGAAAGCTATATTGATAACTTTGTAAAGAATTTAGCCGCTCTTTTAAAAGAAGAAGGTATCGAAGCTACTGTATATGGTCGACCAAAACATATTTACAGTATCTACAGAAAGATGCAGAAAAAGCATCTTAAGTTCAATCAGCTCTTTGATATTAGAGCGGTTAGAGTTGTGGTTAATACAGTAGAAGAGTGTTATGCAACACTAGGTATTATTCATACCAACTTTGAACATATTGCTAAAGAATTTGATGATTACATTGCTAATCCAAAGCCAAACGGCTACCAGTCTATTCATACTGTAGTTTATGGTGAAGGTCACAAGGTTGTAGAAGTTCAGATCAGAACTGAAAAAATGCACCAGCTAGCAGAACTTGGTGTGGCTGCTCATTGGAAGTATAAAGAAGGCAATGGTCAGAGCCAGGGCGTTGAAGCGCGCATTAACTGGTTAAGAAAGCTCCTATCATGGCGTGATGATATGGTTGAGTCAGGCTCCCTGCAAGAAGAGTTTAAAAAGCAGGTCTTTGAGAACCGAGTTTATGTCTTCACTCCAAATGGTGAGGTTATCGATTTGCCAAATGGAGCTACACCGCTGGACTTTGCTTATCAGGTTCATACCATGATTGGTCACCGTTGTATCGGTGCAAAAGTTGATGGCAGAATCGTACCTTATACCTATAAGCTCAAGACCGGTGAACAGGTTGAGATTATTACTCAAAAGAATCCTAATCCATCAAGGGACTGGTTAAAGGTTGAAAAAGGATTCTTACATACCAATAAAGCTAGAAACAAAGTTCAGTCCTGGTTTAGAAAAGTTGATTTTGAAAAGAATAAAGCAGCAGGAGAAGAGCTCTTAGAAAAAGAGCTTTCAAAGTCTGATTTAAATCTAAATAAAGATCAGGTGGCTTCTATTCTAAAAGAGAAACTTTCTAAGTTTAATTTAAAGACTGTTGATGATTTGTTAGCTAATGTTGGTGCAGGTGATATCGGTATCAACATTATCATGGGAATTCTCAATGATAGAGTTGAGAAGGAAACTCCTGTACAGACTGACAATAAAGAAATTATCGAAGACATCATCAACAGGAAGCCTGCTGAAGAGATCTTAAAGAAAACCAAACACCGTAGCGGTATCGTGGTCGAAGGTGTTGGTGACTTAATGACACATATGGCAAAGTGCTGTCAGCCAATTCCTGGGGACGAGATCATAGGTTTCGTAACTCAAGGCAGAGGCATCTCTGTTCACAGAAAAGACTGTGAAAAATTCAAGAGAATGACTATGTTATTCCCTGAGCGCGTTGTAGATGCAACCTGGGGCGATAATGTAGTTGATTCTGGTCGAGGTTATACCGTAACCATAAGAGTGGTAGGCTCAGACTATTCTGGTTTCTTAAGAGATGTAACTACAGTTATTGCTAATGAGAAGATGAATGTAATTGGAGTTCGCTCTCATGTAGATAAGACTAAAGATCTTTCCTTAATTGATATCGATCTTTTAGTTGTAAGTATACCTGTACTTACTAGAACTCTAGCTAAACTAAATGACCTGCCTACGGTTACAGAAGCTAAGAGACTGTAGTAAACAGCTTGAAGGAAACTTCCTTTCCTTTAACAATACTATCAATTTTATTCTAAAGACTGACAGAACATAGGCTTTTATGAACTGTCGGTCTGTATGTTTTTTTTAACGTATCATAGTGCGTTGAGTGTGGTATAATTCATCGCTTATAAGTTAACAATTTTGGAGTTTTTATGTCCTCATCTCCTAAGATTATTTTTGTTACCGGTGGTGTAGTATCTTCATTAGGTAAAGGTATTGCCGGTGCATCTTTAGCTGCTGTACTTGAAGCACGCGGTTTAAAAGTAACCATTATGAAACTGGATCCATATATTAACGTTGATCCAGGCACCATGAGCCCAATTCAGCATGGTGAGGTTTTTGTAACAGAGGATGGTGCAGAAACCGACCTTGATTTAGGACACTATGAGCGTTTTATCAACGCTAAGATGTCAAAAAAGAATAACTTCACAACAGGTAGAATCTATTCAGACGTTATCAGAAAGGAACGTCGTGGAGATTACTTAGGCGCTACCATTCAGGTTATTCCACACATCACTAACGCTATCAAAGAGAGAATTTTACAGGGTTGCGAAGGCAATGATGTAACCTTAGTTGAAATCGGTGGTACCGTAGGTGATATCGAGTCATTACCATTCTTAGAGGCTATTCGTCAGTTAGCAGTTGATATTGGTAGAGAGAATGCTCTATTCATGCACCTGACCTTAGTTCCATACTTAAAGACTTCAGGTGAAGTTAAGACTAAGCCTACACAGCACTCTGTAAAAGAGTTACTGTCAATCGGTATTCAGCCTGATATCTTAATCTGCCGTTCAGAGATGGGTATCCCAGCTCACGAGCGTCATAAGATTGCAATGTTCTGTAACGTATCAGAGAACGCTGTAATCAATATGAAGGACGTAGACTCTATCTACAAGATCCCTGCATTATTAAAGAGCCAGTATTTAGATCAGTTAGTAGTTGATAGATTCCACTTTGATGTTCCAGAAGCTGATTTATCAGATTGGGAACAGGTTTTATATCAGCAAGCTAATACTACTGGTGAAGTTACCATCGGTATGGTAGGTAAGTATGTTGAATTACACGATGCTTACAAGTCAGTTAACGAGGCTTTAAAACACGGTGGCTTAAAGAACCGTTTACAGGTTCACATCAAATACATCGATTCTGAGGATGTAGAAGTAAAGGGTACTGATGTATTAGCAGGTCTTGATGCAATCTTAGTACCAGGCGGTTTCGGCAAGCGTGGTATTGAAGGTAAGATCACTGCTGCTAAGTATGCTCGTGAAAACGGTATCCCTTACTTAGGTATCTGCTTAGGTATGCAGGTTGCTTTAATCGAGTACGCTAGAGATGTTGCTGGTATGGCTGGTGCAAACTCAACCGAATTTGACCCTGATACCAAGTACCCAGTAGTAGCTCTAATCACTGAGTGGAAGGATGAGTCTGGTAAGGTTGAGAAACGCTCTGACAAGTCTGATCTTGGTGGCACTATGAGATTAGGTGGTCAGTTATGCCACTTACAGCCAGGTTCTAAGGTAAGAGAGCTTTACGGCCAGGATGACATCGTTGAGCGTCACCGTCACCGTTATGAAGTAAACAACAATTTGATTAAGCAGATCACCGAGAAAGGCTTAAAGATTGCAGGTTTATCAACAGATAACAAGCTCGTTGAAATTATTGAGAATCCAAACCACCCATGGTTTGTTGGTGTTCAGTTCCATCCTGAATTTACCTCTAACCCAAGAAAGGGCCATCCTCTATTCTCAGGCTTCATTAAAGCTGCTAAAGAATACCAGGATAAACACAGCAGATAACTGTAGACTATGAAAGTACTTGCTCTATTTCTTATAGCATTGATTGGCTACTTAGGTTATGACATTTGGTTTGGTCGTAACGGAGTAGAGCAGTATGAGTCTATGTCAAAGCAGTATGAAGAAGCTTCGAAGACTTCGAAGCTTCTTGAACAGCGAAATCAAGCCTTAGAAGATGAAATTTCAGATCTTAAACAAGGCAACCTCGTTGTTGAAGAATTAGCTCGCTCAGAGCTTGGCATGGTAAAGAAATCAGAAACCTTTTACCGTGTAATCGACAAGGATAACGTTCAAAACAACCGCAGATAGGAGTGCTTTTTGTGGAAAGCTCTCGAATAGATGTAGTCGTTCCAGCAGCAGGCGTTGGCAAACGCATGCGTCTTAACATTCCCAAGCAATACGCTCTTCTTTCAAATAAAACCGTTCTAGAACACACTGTTTACGCTCTACTTAATTGTCCTTATGTAGGAAATGTCATTGTAGGTGTTAGTGCTGAAGATGAGTACTTTGACTCTTTAGAGATAAGTCATAACCCTAGAGTAATTAAAGGCAAAGGCGGTAAAGAGCGATCTGATACTGTAAGATTAAATCTTGAGAAAGTGAGAACCGAATATGTCATGGTGCATGATGCAGCAAGACCTTTAATCGGGCAGGACGATCTTAAAAAGTTAGCATTATTGGCTCAAAAGAATATAGATGGTGCCATCTTAGCTTGCAAAGTTTCAGATACTTTAAAGTTAGTTTCAGATGGAAATATCGTTAAAACCGTTCCTCGTGAGAATATGTATCGCGCATATACTCCACAAATGTTTAAAACAAAATTATTGAAACAAGCATTAGAACACGCAGACAGAAATCATTTAGCTATCACTGATGATGCCTCAGCTATGGAAGTTTTAGGTTATGAGGTTTTGATTGTAGAAGGTGATTCAGGTAATTTTAAATTAACCACACCTGACGATCTAAATTTAGCAAAATTGATGATAGAAAAAGGAAACAATTAAGATGTTTAGAATCGGTCATGGCTTTGATGTTCATAAATTTGGTGGTGTGGGACCTTGCACTTTAGGCGGTGTAAAAGTTCCCTATGAGCAAGGCCTTATAGCCCACTCTGATGGTGATGTAGTCTTACATGCTATCTCTGATGCCCTTTTAGGAGCATTGGCATTAGGTGATATAGGTCACTTCTATCCAGATAATGATGACAGATTTTTAAATATCGACAGCAGAATTCTTTTGCGTGACGTGGTAGATAAAATTCATTCATTAGGGTATAAAGTGGTTAATGTTGATACCACTATCATGGCGCAGGCACCAAAGATGGCTGCATATGAGCCTGAGATGATTAAGAATGTAGCATCCGATCTTAAAGTCGATGTAAGCTGTGTCAGCATTAAGGCAACTACAACCGAAAAATTAGGTTTTACAGGCAGAAAAGAGGGCATAGCAGTAGAATCTGTAGTCCTCCTGCAAAAGACAGAGTAATTTTATGAGAATCTTTACATATCTTTATGCCTTATTTGAAGGCTTATCAAGGCATAAATTAGCAGTTTATATCATGTGTATAAACTCTTTTGCCGAATCAGTATTCTGGCCAATTCCACCAGATGTAATGCTCATCCCAATGTGTTTATATCACAGAAGACGCGCTTACTATTATGCCTTTTTAACTGTTCTATTCTCAGTCTTGGGAGCGATTGTAGGTTACAGCCTAGGCTATTATGTTTACGACCCATATATAGCAGATTTCATTAGCTTTATGCACTATGACCAGGCTCTAGAAGTGGTTCGTTCATGGCTTACTCAAGAATACGGTATCTTAATGATTTTTGTAGGAGCTTTTACTCCTATACCTTATAAGGTAATTGCAGTAGGTACAGGCTTAGTTGCAGCTGAGAGTGTGATGAACACAGGCGCTTCAGGAATGTTAAACATCTTTAACTTCGTGTTAGTGTCATTAGTTGGTCGCGGTCTGCGTTTCTTTATTGAAGCAATCTTGATATCCCTTGGTGGAGACAAGATGGAAAAGACAGTTAAGCATTATATTGATGTAATTGGATGGGCTTGCGTAGCTTTGGTTGTAATCTTTATTCTGTATAAAGTCTTTGTTTAATTAAATTTACAATTTTACCTGAGGAAAAATTCCTCAGGTAAGCCCTCAAAATGATCAGAAAGTAGTATTTCTGCTGTCTAATCTCTTAATTTTGTAAAAAATTTTTCTGTTTTTACAAATTCTGTGTAACAATGATTTTAGTAGTAAATTTTTAGAACATTGTAGAAAACAAAGATAATAACAGTTAACTAAAAATCAGTCTTAGACTATTTTTTTTAACATAGATTATTTGAACAGATTACGAAAAGTTTTTAGTGTAAAGGCATGTTAAAGAAGGATAGCCTTTATACAAAATGAAATAGTTAAATGAAGATTAAGTTTTTTTCTGCTTTTTTAGCCTGTGCCTTTTTATCTGTAGTGGGTGTATCTACAGTAGGATGTGCCTCAGATAAGAACAATTCAGGTAATCAGGCGATAGTTGAGTATTCAAAGCCGGTGCATGTAAGCAGAAGTGTAAAAAGTCAGCGTGTCTATGCAGCTTCTGCAAATGAGAAAACCAGAGCAGGAGTTATTAAGCCATATTCTACAAATACCTCTAGTGTCAAAAGCGGTGTTGTAAAGCCTTATTCAAATTCATCAAATAATGTAAATTACCAGAATAATCAGGCTATACAAGTAATTCCTAGTGCGCTCCCTTCTGGCAATACCTATCAGGTAAAGCCTGGTGATACTTTGTATTCTATTGCCTTTAGATATGGTAGAGATTACCGTGATCTAGCTTCAGATAATGGAATTGCAGCTCCTTACAATATTACAGTAGGTCAAAACATTAGACTAACACCAATTACTGCTACAGTTCTGCAAGCAGGCCAAACTTCAATTACTGATAATTCACAAGCTCAAAGTTCAGTAAAGAGCACCGTAATAACAAATAATTCAAATAAGACTGAAGCTGCACCAACTACAGATAAGATCTCAGGTGATTTTTATACTGTAAAAGCAGGTGATTCTTTGATGTCGATTTCACGTAAGAGTGGAGTAAGCTATTCAAATCTAATTAGAATTAACCACCTACAAAAGCCATATGGCATTTATACAGGTCAGAGAATTTACTTAAAGCCTAATTCAAGTAGTGAAAGTTTAGCTGACAGAACCCCTCAGAAGGTAGTGCCTGTAGCTGGTGGAAATACACTGACAACTGCAAGTTCAACTGCAGTCCCTGCATCAGTTGCAATAGCTCCTACAAAGGTAGTATCCGGTAAAAGCCGTTCTGTATCTGGCGTATCTTGGATGTGGCCTGCTCGAGGTTCTGTAATTAGAAACTTCTCTTCAACCAATAAAGGAATCGATATTGCAGGTTCTCGAGGACAGAATGTAAATGCAGCAGCCTCAGGTCAGGTAGTTTATTCAGGTAATGCTCTTCGAGGCTATGGTAACCTGATTATTATCAATCACGACAATGAATATCTGTCAGCATATGCTCATAACGATATGTTATTAGTAAAAGAAGGTCAGAGAGTCAAGAAAGGTCAAGTCATTGCAAAAATGGGCTCTACAGATGCTTCAAGAGTAATGTTGCATTTTGAAATCAGATATCGAGGAAACTCTGTAAATCCTCGTAAGTATTTACCATAAATAACGACAACAATATAAACAAACGATAATTAAATAAGGATCTCCATGGATAAGTTAAAAGAAGACGCTGACGATTTTGCAGATAAGGTTCTGCAGAATTTAGCTGATGTTGAAGCAGATAGTGGCAATGACAGAAAATCAGGTGCAGATAAGGCTTCTAAAGCTGACTCCTCTGATCTTTTGTCAAACTATTTCTCATCAATCAGACGTTACCCATTACTGTCATCAGAGCAGGAAAACTCTATCGGCAGAAAGGCTAAAGAGGGTGACAAACGTTCTATTGATATGATGATCACCTCTAATCTGCGCTTAGTAGTTAAGATTGCTAAAAACTACAGAGCAAGAGGTATTCCTTTATTAGATTTAATAGAGGAAGGAAATTTAGGTCTTATTCATGCAGTGCAAAAGTTCGAACCTGATAGAGGTTTCCGTTTCTCAACTTATGCTACCTGGTGGATTAGACAGAGTATTGAACAGGCCATCATGTGCCAGTCTAGAATGGTAAGACTGCCTGTACATGTAATTAAAGATATCAACATTGTCTTAAAAGCTAAAAGAGCCCTTCAGGAGGCTGATATCTCAAAGCCTGTTTCAATTCAGCAGATTGCAGATAAAACAGGCAAAAACATTGATGAGGTAAGTTCCTTACTGGCAATGCTAGACGGTACTACTCCGCTTGATATGAGCGTAAAAGGCTCTGATGACAAGGAAGTATCATTACTTGATATTGTGCCTGATACCAAGGCCGAATCTCCTTTTGATCATGTAGATAAGCGAGAAATTGTTGAGATTGTAAGAAACTGGTTTAACTCACTGCCTGAAAAGCAGCAGATGGTAGTTTTATACCGCTTCGGTTTGAATGATGAAGATGTATTAACCCTAGAAGAAGTAGGCGCTAAGATAGGTCTTACCCGTGAGCGCGTGCGTCAAATCCAGAGTGAAGTTTTAAAGAGTTTGAGAAAGACTTTTGAAGCTTACGGAATTGATAAAAATTCGATTGGTGTACCTTCAGGAGACAACCACTAATCAAATAGAAAAGCAGGCGTAAGCCTGCTTTCTTGCAATCATTTCATTTTCTAGATTTTATTTTTTAACTCAAAGAGCAGATTTAAAGCTGCAATTGGAGTTAAGGTATTTAAATCTATCTTTCTTAGATCTTCTAAAACTTCAGGTTCTTTATAAACAATCTTCTCTTTTACGGTAACACAAGGACTGTCACTAGAGCTTGCACTGTCAGTGTTTATTTTTGTGTTTTGATTCTTCAGAGCCTTTCCTTGCTCTTTATTTTCAATAGTCTTTTTAGCATAAGAGATAATTTCACTAGGAAGACCAGCTAGTTTTCCGACTTCTATTGCATAAGAGTAATTCTGAGAGCCTTCATTTGCTTTGTATAAGAAGACAATTGAGCCATCAAACTCAGTTGCTTTAAAGCAGATATTTTTTACATTTGAATAAGTGTCAGCTAATGATGCAATCTCAGGGTAATGAGTTGAGAATAAGGTAAAGCAGTTAACTTTTGAACATAGATATTGTGCAATAGATAAAGCTAAGGCACTGCCTTCATAAGTACTGGTTCCTCTACCAATTTCATCCATTAGCACTAAGCTGTTTACAGTTGCGTTGTTAATGATGGATGAGGCCTCCTCCATTTCTACCATGAAAGTTGATCTGCCAGATGAGAGATCATCTGAGGCTCCAATTCTTGTAAAGATCCTGTCGATATTTCCTATATGTGCTTCATTTGCTGGAACAAAACAACCAATTCTAGCCATGATGGTAATAAGAGCTGTTTGTCTCATATATGTAGACTTGCCACCCATATTAGGACCAGTGATGACGAGCATATGCTTGTCTTTTAGCTCGATAGAATTGCTTACAAATGGTTTGTCAGTAATTTTTTCAATTACAGGATGTCTGCCATCTACGATTTTAATGATATGTTCATTTGATAATTGAGGTCTTACATAGTTGCCTGATTTTGACACCACAGCAAAGCCGTTTAAAACGTCAATTAGTGACAGTACCTGAGATAGTCGTGTAAGTTCAGGAAGTTTTTGTTGTAACTCATGCTCTACAGCGTGGAATAACTCATCTTCAAGTTCTAGTGAGCGCTCTTTTGCAGAGACTGCCTTTTGCTCTAACTCTTTTAACGCTGGGGTGATATAACGCTCGTTGTTCTTTAAAGTCTGACGTCTGATATAGTAATCAGGGACTTTTTCTGACTGAGCTTTTGAAACTTCAATGTAGAAACCGTGAACAGAGTTGAAGTTTACTTTTAAAGTTGTGATACCGGTTTTTTCTCTTTCTTCCTGCTCAATCTTTAATAAGAGTTCTTGAGAGCCACTCATGAGTTCACGTAATGAATCAAGCTCTTCATTATAACCTTGTGCAATCACATCACCATCGCGTAAGAAGGTAGAAGGAAAATCTTTAATCGCACTGGTTAAAAGTGCTACTACATCAAAAAGAGGATCTACTTTTTCATTTAAAGAGATAAGCGCCTTTTGTCCTGATTTTAAAAGGAAGTTCTTTAAATCTGGTACTAGCTTTAAGGAGTCTCGTAATACTGCAAGATCTTTTGGTTTACTTGAAGACAGACCAATTCTGGCAACAATTCTTTCGATATCGCCTATTCTCTCTAAAGACTGAGAGAGAATTTCATTATCTGAATTGCATAAAGCTTCAACGATATCTAATCTTTGATTGATAAGATCATTGTTACGCAGTGGCTCTACTAACATACGTCTTGTAAGTCTCTGTCCCATTGGGGTTAGAGCATTATCTAAGACGCTTAATAATGATCCCTGTTTTTCGCCTTTTAAGTTTGACAGGATCTCTAAGTTTCTTTGTGCACAGTGATCTAGTAACACAAACTCTGAGTTATCGTCTCTTGAAATTGATTTGATGTGTTCTAAAGGTACGTTCTGAGTATTCTTTACATAAGCTAAAAGAGCACCAGCAGCACTAATACCATCTTCAAGATTTTCAATATCAAAACCAAATAAGCTATTTGTGCCAAATTGAGAGCATAAAAGCTTATAGCATGTTTCTAATTTAAAGTTCCACGGAGCTAGAGCTTTTCTTGAATGAATCTCCTGAAAAAGATCAATCTCTTTGAAATTTTCTTCATAAACAATTTCAATAGGGGAGATTTTTTCAATATAGAGTTTTAATTCAGTTTTGGTTGGGCAGATAGTTGTTTTAAATAGTCCTGAACCTAAAGAAATATAGGCTAGTCCATAATAGTGTTTGCCTTTGTAAATACAAGCTGTGAATACATCCTGTCTGTCTGGAGCAATGCCTTCTTCAGTTACAGTTCCAGGGGTAATGATCTTAGATACTTTTCTTATCATGGTTTTCTGTGCACCAGGAGTTCCCTGCTGTTCACAGATCACGCATGACTCACCCATCTTAATAAGTCGTGCAATATAGTTATCTACAGCATGGAAAGGCACACCAGCCATAGGTATAGGATCGCCATTATTGGATCCTCTTCTTGTTAAGGTAAGATCTAAAAGTTTTGCTACCTTTTTTGCATCTTCATAGAAGAGTTCATAGAAATCGCCTAGTCTGTAAAGAACTAGTGTATTTGGATATTGGGCTTTAATTTCCAAGTACTGACGCATCATTGGCGTAGCGTTTTGCATTAGTTCTTCCATAATTATGATTTCACTTATTAAAAAATTGCAAAAATTGACAGTAAAAGTCAAAGTATCAAAAAAACAAACTGTATTATAATCTAATCTTAGGTTACTTGATAAACGGTAAAATTGTTATCTATTGAATGTGAATTTTGTATAAATATAAAAAATAGATTGACATATAAGATACTATTAAATAATATATCTATAAATTTAGTTTGTGGAGAAAAAATTACATGGCAAGCTCTAAGTCTTCAGATACAGCATCTTCAAAGTTAGTTGCTAATATCACTAAAGATCCTAAAAAGCAGAAGGCTCTTGAAGCTGCAATGGATCAGATTGAGCGTCAGTTTGGTAAGGGCGCAATTATGCGTTTGGGCCAGAATGAGCTGATGGACATTGAAGCAATTCCTACAGGTTCACTATCTTTGGATATCGCATTGGGTATTGGTGGTCTGCCAATGGGCCGTATCATCGAGATTTATGGTCCTGAATCTTCTGGTAAAACAACTTTAACTCTAGAGCTGATTGCCCAGGCTCAGAAAAAAGGTAAGATCTGTGCCTTCATCGATGCTGAGCATGCTCTTGATCCTGTATATGCTAAAAAGTTAGGCGTAAATGTTGAGGATGTATTTATTTCTCAGCCCGATACTGGTGAACAGGCTTTAGAGATTTGTGAAACTCTAGTTCGTTCAGGCGGTATTGATGTAGTAGTTATCGACTCTGTTGCAGCTTTAGTTCCAAAGGCTGAAATTGAAGGAGAGATGGGCGATAACCACGTAGGTCTGCAGGCAAGATTGATGTCTCAGGCGTTACGTAAATTAACCGGTATCGTAAAGCAGGCAAACTGCATGGTTGTCTTCATTAACCAGTTACGTATGAAGATTGGTGTAATGTTTGGTAACCCAGAGACCACAACTGGTGGTAACGCTCTGAAGTATTATGCTTCTGTGCGTTTGGACATCAGAAAGAGCACTGCTTTAAAGAACAAAGAAGAGGTTATCGGTAACGAGACTAAGGTTAAAGTGGTTAAGAATAAGGTTGCTCCTCCATTCAAGACTGCAAACTTCCAGATCCTCTTTAACTACGGTATTGCTAAAAACGGCGAGTTAATCGATCTTGGTGTGAATGCAAAGATTGTTCAGAAGACTGGAGCTTGGTTTGCTTACAATGGCCAAAAGATTGGTCAGGGTAAAGTAAATGCTATGAAGTTCTTAGATGACAACCCTGCTGTAGCAGACGAGATTGAGCAGAAGATCAGAGAGTACTATAAGAACAACAATGATTATGATGATACTGCTTCAATTGGTTCATCAGAGTCAGATGGTGCAGAAAGTGCTGATCTTGATGGATTAGGTCCTGATGTAGATACTGATGATCTCATCACTCCAATTCCAGATGATCTATAAAGAGCTTTAGTTTTGGTGACATTAAGTCACCAAAATTTAAAAGTCAAAATCTAGAACCTAAAAGTAGATACTTAAAATGTTTAGAAGTTCTACTGTAAAGAAAAAAGACGAAGATCCAGCGCATGCCTTAAATGCAGCGTTGCGTCTTCTTACACGCCGTGAATATTCCATTCTTGAGCTTTACACCAAGCTCTATCAAAGATATACCAAAGAAGCCGTCAAAGACGCTATCAAAAAATGTATAGATAACAATTGGCAGTCTGAAGAGCGCTATATGGAAATGCTCTTTAATCATTTAAAAAATCAGTGCTATGGTCCAAGAAAAGTAGTGATGGAAGCTACTAAAAAGGGAGTGAACGCTCAATTCTATCAACAGTATTTAGATGAAACTGATTGGATTGAGATTGCTTTGACTTTTCTAAACAAAAAGATCCCAAATGATTTGGAACTTACTTTTGAGAATAAACAAAAGTATTTAGCCTCTTTAGCAAGACGTGGGTTTTCAACTTCAGATTGCTTAGAGGCAATGGAAAGGTACGAGTCTGACCACTTTTTATCCAACTAGTACAAATTTTGTTAAAAATCTGAAATCAGATAATTAAATGAAATATTATTTTTTTAGTTGGCATTGAATGCTTCAAAATATCACTAAACCGGTTATTGTACAGTTGGTTTGTGACATTACCTTCATATTTTTGAATAACCTCGCAATTTTATTTTCTAAAGAACACAATTACTGTAAAAGGCTGCATGAATGCTTTTAATATTACTCATAATCGCTTAGGTTGTCTGAGCTTAGGTGGCTGAGTAGTTTCGAAATTCACTTGAGCAAATCGGACAGGCTGTATTCACCTGTTGGGATATTTGCAGTTCTCCTGTATTCCTTTATTGCTTTCACCAGTGTTTGTGGATCATGAAAATAGTCCTTTACAAAATCATACGACTTCACATCATGCATACGAAGATCCATCTTGCAAAATTCGCTTGGTTTCTTTCCTGATCGCTTAAACTTGTCATAAGCACATTCACTATGGATAATTAGCATTTCTATTTCCGGTGCTGTAATGACATTGATGACATCAACCTTATGTTCATAAGCCTTACTAAGGCGAAAAACTTCTCTACGAGAATCTAGTATTCGGATTACAGAAATCTTGTCATTGAAGCCCTTGCGTAAATACCGTTCTTCAAACCTTTTTGCATTTCTACACCTGATAACACTTTCTTCAAGCAGTTCTTCTCTTGAAAAAATCAAAAGGTCATTATCAATCAGTATATCAATAATCGCAGACTCAGCAGATCCTTCACATATGCACGCCTTATACTTTGCCAGTTTCATTATGCCACTCCTTAGTGAATTGAAGTGGCAAGGCTCTTCTTTAAGCCAAGGTATGCATCGTACGCAGGAGTAGTTCCATCAAGAAATCCACTCTGATAGGCATCGCTTTTCTTGATATCATTACGTTTTAGAATATAGCTCAAATTCTCAACAGTGATACCATTACGGTTTCGTACAATGAAGATCCCATCATTTCGGTCATATTCATCTAGCAATTCAGGATAGTGTGTTGTGAAAACAAGTGTTCCGCCATTTTTATTCAGTCTACTATCCATAAAGAATCGCATCAATGTTGTAACGATTTCCTTATTAAAATGGTTCTCAATTTCGTCAACCAATAGATAACCACCTGATTGAAGAACTTCTTTTACCATTGAAAAAGTGATAATGCCTTTAATTGTGCCTGAAGACAGATACTTCTCCAAATCCATAGCACTGTTCAGGATTATTTCTTCTTCATTCTTGAATTTTAAATGAATGAATATTTTTCCCTCAGTTTTCTCAAAACGTAATGTCTCAATTGTTGGATCAAGAAAAGCGATTACTTCAAGAGGAATGTCCTCTGTAAAAGGAAGGACATTCACATTTGTATAAGAAAGCAAGCTGAACACTTCAACCTTCTCATTTGTCTTTTTATTGTGAGAAATAATCAGGCTGACATCATCAGGTAAAAATTCTTCGTCTGACTTACGGATTTTTATTGGCTCCAATCCCGTAAAAT